>Ga0315904_10000875_pt1 | contig 48077 bp, 47 predicted proteins | sample LakEriMetagenome_6_FD_203529 | JGI IMG/M metagenome (GOLD analysis project Ga0315904, IMG submission 203529) | Freshwater fungal communities from buoy surface, Lake Erie, Ohio, United States - Buoy 12 MA120 | ecosystem: Environmental > Aquatic > Freshwater > Lake | place: USA: Lake Erie, Ohio...
GAAGGTCTTAGGCTTGCTCATACCCCATTCTCTCGCTCAAATCCATTCCCGTCACTGGGATTTGGGCAGATACGGGTGCGTCTGTGGAGAGGTTGCTGGGCGGTTTACGCGCAACAAGCTCCTAGCGGGTTCATCCAGTTTTGCTCCTTTTCCCCGGGGCTCGCTTTCTCAGGAAGCCCTATTTTGGTTTAACCAAAAGATGGCCTATGATCTCCCGCTAAAAATCGCCTGGCAAACCGTTCATTCTTTTGTCAAACGAGATCCAAAATTGAAAGGGAACACCGGTGCCCATGCGGTGCTCCATACTCACAGCAGAAGGTTGGCTTATCACCCCCATGTCCACCTGATTGTGCCTGCTGGTGCAATCAATAAACAAACCAAGCACTGGCGCAGAAAAGATGGATCCCATCTCTTTAAAGAGAAGAATCTCGCCAAGGTGTTTCGGGCTAAGTGGTTTGAGGCCTTGCGCCGATTGGGATGGAGTGTGAAAGCTGCACTACCCAGCCAATGGGTGGTGGATTGCAAGGCGGTGGGCACTGGGAGAGTCTGTGATCAGCTACCACCCATGGCCAGCGCCAGATCAGCGCCGATCAACCGCTTCCACTGACGCCGCCGATCAGCCGGCCGCCAAAGAGAACGCGGCAGTCGTTGCCGAAATCATCGGTACCCACCCCAGCATCGTCGGGAAAGACCACAAACCGCAGATCTCTTCCTTGACGTACGGCGCGCCGGAATTCGCGTGTCACATCGATCGTGATTGTCCGGCGTCTTTCGCCGGTCCCTGACACCTCAAAGGCTCTGGGTCTTGACTCCAGCGTCGCGGGGAAGAAGGGCCGTAGAGGTCGACGCTCCTCCGCGGAGTCGGGATCGGTAGGGCGCAGCGGCGTGGTGGCGCCGCTGAAAAGGCCCACGCGGAAACGGCAGCTCGCCCGAGTGGTGCGTAGACAGCCGGTGCCGAAGCCGCCGGGGCAGGAGGGGCTCCGGTTGATCACCCCTTCTCCACGGACCGGGAGGGTTTCCTCCAACTCCAGCGCGACTAGGGTAAAGGGGCGATCGATCCACAAGCCGCGATCGGGGGAGACATCGAGACCAAAGCGCAGCACCCCCGCCCAGGAGCGCACCGTGAAGTGATTGCAAGGGAAGGGATCGGCTCCCGGCCGGTAGTGGTTGAAAAATCCCGCCATCGCGCGCTCCGGAGTCAGACGCGGGTCACCGCTGGTGAGGAAGTTGGGGAAGGGCGGGGAGCGATCAATCAGCGGCGGCTCGCAGAAGCCGAACTTTCCACCGCGACTTTCCGTCACCAGTGAGAAGGTCTCCACGGGCTCCAGTTCGATTCGCTGGGCCTCCGCCGCCCCCGCCCAGAGGCCGGCCGCCAGAAGCACTAGCGGCGTGAGCACGGGCAGCGGGCGGCAGACGCGGCTGGATCTGTTGAGGGGCGGAGACATGGGTGTGCGTTCCTCGAATGTGGTGCCCGCAGACACCTCTATTTTATAGTCTTTCTATGCCGGGACGAATGGATTGGGGGAGCACGATTGAGACCTCCTCCAAAAGCGATCGCATCTTGGGGGATCCGTGGTGATGCACGAGCCAGCGCAAATCACCAAACATGACGAGAGGCATGTTGAGCAGCGGGCCTCCGGATTTACCCCACGCAAAGGAACGCGGCCACAATCGTGAAGGGAACCTTAAAAACGGGCGGATATCTCTCCTATGGTTTGAGGCCCCTGGGCTCCTCAGAGCTTCAGCATTATGGGGCTTGTCCAACATCGGATAGATCGTGGCCGCGCACGATTGATCCATGCCGTTCGTGGGTGGTTCGCACCCTAGAAGCGGTTCGACCTCCTCGTGTTGCTCTGGCCTTCGGGAGGCCGTGCACCCCGCGTCAGGCCCTGGCGGTGGTTCCTCAAGCCGGGGTGATGCCGGGAGCTGTCCCGCGATGGCCATCGACATTTCGTCACAGCACCATCGCAACGTTCCCGGTCAAGGCGAGCATGGTGCGGATCGCCGACGCCCAGGCCCCATGGCTGCCCCCTCCCATTCCAGACGCGGGTTCGGCGCTGATGCCAGCGGCACCGTTTGGCAGGTGGGCCTGGTGGCGATGCCGGCCTTTGTGGCCCAGGCGGATGGCGGCACCGTTCGCCCCCTGATCGCCCTCGTGATGGAGGCCGATGGCGCCATCCGCGCCTCGGCCGTGGCATCTGCCGATCAACCGCTGGAGGCGTTGGAGCCAGCGGTTGCCAAGGCCCTCCACGACCCCGAGGCCCCCTGTCGGCCCGGACCACCTCGGCGGGTGGTGGTGAATCGGGCGGAGCTGCTCGACTGGCTGCCGCCACTGCTGCCGGGGGCGATCATCAGCCAGGGCGCCACCCCCCGGGTGGACCAGGCGATCCAGCTGATGCGCGAGCAACTCGCCGCTGGCGGCGATCCGCTCGGCACCGAAGCGCTCTCCACCTACCTCACCGGCGACATCGGCCCGGAGGCGATGGCGCGCTTCTTTGAGGCCGCCGCCGCCCTGTACGAGCGCCGCCCATGGGAGCGCATTCCCAGCGATGGTCACCTCTTTCAGGTGAGCTGCGGCGCCCTGGCAATCCAGGGCTGGGTGGGTTGCGTGATCGGCCAGCAGCGCGAGCACTACGGCGTGGTGCTGTTCCAGTCGCCGCGGGATTACGAGCGCTACACGGAGCTGGGCGAACGCTTCGAGGCGGGAGATCGCCACGCCATGGACGCGGCGCCGCCCCACCGGGCCATCAACTTCGAGGCCAAGGCCGCCATGCCCCCCCATCTCCTCCAGGAGATCAGGCGCCACGGCTGGCCCCTGGCCCCCGGCGACGCCTATCCCACCGTGATGCTGGTGGAGCCGCCGCTGGATCTGAAACCGCCCCGCCTTGCCGATCTCCAGCAGCTGGAGGCGGTGGCCCTGGCCCTGGTGGCCTGGATCGAGGCCGAACCCCAGCTCGCCCGCCTCTGGCGGCAGCCCGCGCCGAAACGGCGCCGTTTTCAGGTGGAGGTGGGCGGGGCGCGAGTGCCGGTCACCATCGGGGCGGTGGCCATGGAGGAGGAGGAGCGGGGCCAGCCACGGCCGGGGCCAGCGGAGCCGGCACCATCGGAGCCAGCGTCGTCAGCGATGCCGGCGGAGCCCCCCAAGGTGCCCGCCGCCCTCCGGGAGACGGTGGATCGCCTGCTGGCCCGCATCGATCCCTTCTGCACCCGCCACCTCAACGAGGACTACCGCACGCTGATCCACGCCGCCGTGGCCGCCCTGGCCCGCAAGCGTCCGTCGCCGCTGCTCACGGGGCGGGACGCCTCCTGGTGCGCCGGTGTGGTGCACGCCATCGGTGCCGCCAACTTCCTCTTCGATTCCACCCAGAGTCCCCACTGCGGCGCCGCCACGATCGCCGATCATTTCGGCGTCGCCACCAGCACCTCCCACAACCACGCCAAAAAGGTGCGCGACCTGTTGAAGATCACCCCGTTCAGCCCCCGCTGGTGCCTGCCCAGCCTGCTCGAATCCTCCGACATTCCCTGGATCCTGGAGGTGGATGGCTTCCTGCGCGATATCCGCACCCTGCCGATCGAGGTCCAGCTGCAGGCCTGCGCCAAGGGGTTGATTCCCTATGTGCCGGCGCTGGGGGGACAGGCGCGCGGGCGGGCTTAGGGGTTTGTTGTCCGTCACGGTCGCGCTCACATCCTTCTCCGGCCAGAAGGGCAAGGCGTGGGTCGTCCTGAAGGGACGGTGGCGGGCTTCCTGATGCTCTTCCACGCCAGCGGCCTGGCAACCATCCAGCCGGGCAGCTTCCACCGCATCGACAACTCCATCCCGGGCAGCGATTTCGCCTTCGTCAGCCGCTCCCCCATGGGCCATGGCGATGGGATTCCGCTCACAACGGCCGCCAGCAGGATCCGGGTGATGATCAGCCGGCTGTCGGTGCGGGAGGGGGAGGAGTCGCGTCGCTCCTGAGATCGGCCGCGCTCCCGTCGCTCGCGGGGGGTCGCAGCCGCGCCACCCGCCCCTCCCCCGCAACCTCCAGCTCCACCCGCCAGCAGGGCTCCGGCACAAAACCCAGCCGTTCCGGCCACTCCACCGCCAGCACGGCCCCCAGGGCCCGGGCCTCCTCCTCCTCCTGGGCGAAGAGTTCCAAGGCGGCGGCGGGCTGTTCCAGGCGGTAGAGATCCAGATGCACCAGGGCGGTGGGCACCCGGAGGGCGGGCTGGTCCATTCTCGCGGCACCCGGGGAAGTCAGGGGTGGGACAGGTCGCGGGAGCGTCGTTTCCCCCCGGTAGTGGTGGGCCAGGGCAAAGGTGGGGCTGGTGATCGGCTCGTGGATGCCCAGCCCCTCCGCCAGCCCCTGCACCAGGCAGGTCTTGCCGGCCCCCAGGTCGCCTTGCAACAACAGCAGGGGAGGAGTCGCCAGGAGCGGCGGGGCCGCTTCGGAGCGGCGCTCTCGGGCGCCAGCGGCCGGGCCAGTCGCCTCCTTCAGAACCTCGGGGACCCGGCCAGACCCCCCATCCGTCGCGGCCCCCCGCTTTCCCCCCAGCCACCGCGCCAGCAGCCGCTCCGCCAGCCGCCGCCCCAGGGCGTGGGTGGCGTCCGCATCCGCCAGTTGGCACACCTCCATCGCGTCAGCCTGGCCCATGCCTGTAGATTCCCTGTCCAGCGAGCCCGAAGCCTCGGCGTCTCCGCGGATATTGCCATCTCACTCGTAAGGAGTTTTTCCATGGTTGCGACGCCCGTGGCGCCCACCCAGGCCTTCCCCCATTTGCAGGCCACCAGTTCCTATGTGATCGCCGACATTGGCTTGGCCGACTTCGGCCGCAAGGAGTTGGCCATCGCCGAGACCGAGATGCCCGGTCTGATGGCCCTGCGGGCCAAGTACGGCGCTGAGCGGCCCCTCAAGGGCGCGCGCATCGCCGGCTCCCTGCACATGACCGTGCAGACCGCCGTGCTCATTGAAACCCTCGTGGCCCTCGGCGCTGAAGTGCGCTGGGCGAGCTGCAACATCTTTTCCACCCAGGACCACGCCGCCGCCGCCATCGCCGCCGCTGGCATCCCCGTGTTTGCCTACAAGGGTGAAAATCTCGATGAGTACTGGGCCTTCACCCATCGCATCCTGGAGTGGGGCGACGGCGGCACGCCCAACATGATCCTGGACGACGGCGGTGACGCCACCGGCCTGGTGATCCTGGGCAGCAAGGCTGAGAAAGATCTCTCCGTTCTCGACAACCCGGGCAGCGAAGAGGAGATCGCCCTCTTCAAATCCATCCGCGCCAAGTTGGCTGTGGATTCCGGCTTCTACTCCCGCATTCGCGCCAACATTCAGGGCGTGACGGAAGAAACCACCACCGGCGTGGCCCGTCTCTATCAACTGCAGAAGAGCGGTGAGCTGCCCTTCCCCGCCATCAACGTCAACGACTCGGTCACCAAGAGCAAGTTCGACAACCTCTACGGCTGCCGGGAATCGCTGGTGGACAGCATCAAGCGCGCCACCGACGTGATGGTGGCGGGCAAAGTGGCCCTCGTGATGGGCTACGGCGATGTGGGCAAGGGTTCGGCCCAGTCCCTGCGCGGCCTCGGCGCCACCGTCATGATCGCTGAGATTGATCCGATCTGCGCCCTGCAGGCGGCCATGGAGGGCTACCGCGTCGTGCGTCTGGACGACGTGGTGAAGGATGTGGACATCTTCGTCACCGCCACCGGCAACTTCCAGGTGATCCGCCATGAGCACCTGATCCAGATGAAGGATCAGGCCATTGTGTGCAACATCGGCCACTTCGACAACGAAATCGATGTCGCTTCCCTCAAGCAATACACCTGGGAAAACATCAAGCCCCAAGTGGATCATGTGATCCTCCCCAGCGGCAACCGGATCTTGCTGCTCGCCGAGGGTCGGCTGGTGAACCTGGGTTGCGCCACCGGCCACCCCAGCTTCGTGATGAGCAACTCCTTCACCAACCAGGTGCTCGCCCAGATCGAGCTGTATTGCAAGGGTGCGGCCTACGGCAAGGAGGTGTATGTGCTGCCGAAACACCTCGATGAGATGGTGGCCCGCCTGCATCTGGAGAAGATCGGAGCGAAGCTGACGGAACTGACTCCGGAACAGGCGGCGTACATCAATGTGCCAGTGGAGGGACCTTATAAGCTTGAGCACTATCGTTATTGAGGTCCACTGACTGTGCCTGTCCATCCTGATTCGGGATGGACAGTTTAAGTGGGGTGAAGCCTGGAAGCATTCTTTATGAATGCTTCCAGGCTTCACTTTTTGCACAACCATGCTCATCCCCATCCCTCTTCACTGGTCTAAGCTCTTCTATCTAACCGCATGGTCTGGTCTTGATGAAGCTTCTTCGCCTTCTGGTGTCCAAGCCTGTCATCATGATGTCCGCGACCGCGGCTCTTCTGTTTGCTGTAATCGCCTTCAATGCCTTCCCGGCCGACCTCTATCAGCTCAACTTCACCATTCGATTCTGGAACTTAAGCGGTTGGCCTGATTATCGGGGTTTTCTTGAGGATCGCTATCAAGGATTTCCCCTGGCCTGGCGGTTTGCACTCCTGCCAGGGTTGTTCACGAAATTACCCCGCTTATTTTTACTCCCGAATCTCTTCGCGCTTGCTGTTCTGTGTTGGAGCACTCGTCGGCATCTGCGGCTCAACTGGGCAACCACCATCGTCGCCACTCTTTGTTTTCCGGTTGCCCTGTTTGCCTTTGCCTCGTCCATGCAGGACTTCTTTGTGGGGGCTTGTGTGCTTTCAGGAGCATTGGCCCTGTTTTCGACTAAAACAGGCGTCCAAGATCAACAGTCTAGACAGTCGCTGTTGGTCGGACTCTTGATGCTTGCCATCGTCGCCAACGTCAAGTTTCAAGGGTTTCTACAAGCACTTCTGGTGCTCACCTTGGCAGTGCTCTTTCGCCTTCCTTTGTGGAAGCCAGGCAAACTCTCTTCCGCGTTTCAAGAGTTTTTGTTCAATACTCGCCGTCTGTTCGCCTCCTCCCGCCGAACAGCGATCCTCAGCTTGCTCCTGTTGGTCCTGGTTTTTTTTCAGCCGATCGCCAATATCTATCGTTTTCAAAGTCCCTTCTTTCCGGTGAGGGTTCTCGGGTTGAAGGGTAGTGAGGGTTCTAATATAACCAAGATTCACTATTTGCCGCGCGTTCCTATTCTTTATAATGGCTTTGCTTTCCTGAGTTCTTCGCTTGAGATCGATCCGATTCTTCGTTCCAAGCCTGGGATTTTCTTTCAGCGTTCGGTGCATATGCAAAATCGGCCCGTTTCCAATGATTTGCCTACCGATGATTTTGGCAACCGCTGGATCATCACTGGTGGGACCTTTGGTCTCCTTTATTCTTTCCTCCTCCTGATCCTGGCTGTTGCGGTTTGGAAATCTCGCCCCCTTTCAGGCCATCCTCCAATGGGGGCCTCCCTTTCCGCCTTGCAACGGCGGCTGCTCATCTCTGTTTGTCTGGTCATCTTCTTTCCCCAAACCCTTGAGCTTCGCTACTACTTATATGCCTTGATGGCTCCCTCCGTGGTTGCCGTTACCCTTCCTTTTGAGCGCTTGAGGGAATTGGCGAGGGCGGCGGTCGTTTTTGCCCTCATCTACAACCTGTTCTTTACGGTCGCTTCTCCCACTTATTTTTGGTTGCGCACAAAAACTTGGCCCAGTCAGGTGTTGTCCTGGAACACCCTGCACAACCGACCATCGGAGGCGCGCTGCGCGGAGGTCTTGGAACGATTTCGTGAACTGAAGACCGATCCTCGCCGCTTTGATGGACGTCTCTATGGGGAAAATGTGTTGGCCTCCTTGCTCTGTGGCTTTTAGTTCGTCAACCATCCCGTTGGCACACTCGGATTATGAACCTCTGTGGGCAAGGACCTGACGCCCGCACTCACGGCGTTGATCCACGCGCGCCCCTTGCTTGATCGCGTTGGATCAAGAGAAGGCGAGTGATGAGGAGCCGTGCTGGATGCATTCAGGGTGAGGCAGCCTGGTCTCATCCTTTTTGTTTTGAGCCGGCTGAACGTGTTACGCCGGGATGGCCCCAAATGCGCAATGGCCCAGACACAATCGCAAGTTAAAATTAACCGCTATTCTCTCTTGTCTAGGGTGTTCAGAGATGGTGTTTGCCAGCCTTCGTCGTGGCCTGGATGTTCTGTTAAGCCCAGTCCCCGCGGCTCTGGCTGCCCTCTTGTTGAGTCTCCTCCTGTTTGATGCCTTCCCTGGCGACTCGATGCACTACCATCTGCCATTCGCGGTTCGCTTTTTACAATTACCCCATTGGCCCGACTTCAGCGGTTACCACAATGGCCGCTTTGAGGGCTTTCCAAGACTTTGGCGCCTCTTGCTCGGGCCTGGCTTGCTCACGATGAGGCCACGTCTGTTCATTCTTCCGAATCTCGTTTCTTTTGCCTTCCTGATCGCAGTCTGTCGCCGCTACCTCCGACTTTCAGCTCCACGCACGATCTGTTGCTGTTTCGCCTTCCCGGTGGTGCTGTTTGGTTTTCGTTCCTCACTGCAGGATTTCTTCCTGAACACCCTGTTGCTCGCGGCGGCGATCATTCTCTTTGCCCCCCGTTCCGCTCCTCTTCAGGGGGGGGGCAGACCGTTGGTGCCGCTTCTTCGCTGGGGAGAAATCCTGGCCTTGTTCTGCCTTGGTTTGGCGGCGAATGTGAAATATCAGGGCCTCTTTGGGGCCTGCATCATTTTTGCCGCCTGGATTGTTTTCCGCCTGCTTGATCAACGCCGCACTCGCGAGCGCTGGATTTTGGATGGCTTCAAGCTTGTGGTTTCCTTCTTCCTGGTGGTGTTGATCTGGGCCCAGCCGATCAGCAACGTTGTTCAATTTGGTAACCCAGTTTATCCTGTTCGAATTGTGGGCCTGCCTGGAACTGAACGACCCACTTCCTCTCCGATTCAATACATTCCTAAGCTCCCTCTGTTGTCCAACGCGGCGTCTTATCTTGTTTCCGTCACGGAAATCGACCCGATCATCCGCTCCACGGCAGGGTTTAACTTTCAGCGCAGTTGGCATAACCACAATCTCCCGAAACCCCAGTTTCTTCCTGGCCAGGGGGATTACCAGTCCTACATCCTGACGGGTGGTTCAAATGGTTTGTTGTTCGTTGCTCTTTTTGTCATGGCCTGCCTCTCCCTCGCCACCTCAATGAAAGCCAGAGACGCCATGGAGGATGGGCTGCTCCAATTGCGGCTGAGGCTCATGATCGTCAGCGTACTCTTTGCTTTTCTGCCCCAATCCATGGAATTGCGTTATTATATGATTACGCTTTTCACGCCCGCTCTCGTTGCCGTGAGTGGCCAAGATAATCCCTGGCGCCAACCAAGTCGTTATTTGGTTGTGGTGGGAGTTTGGTTTTCATTGTTTGCTCCTTTTCTCGTTCCCGTCTACTTCTGGCTCAGGACTGGTGCCTGGATCAATGCCAATGGCCTCCTCACTCCTGATGTGTATCGCGATCTGCCACCCGCCAAGCTCTGCTTGCAACAAAAGAGCACCTGGGGGAAGAATTTTGTCCAAACACCGATTCGGGGTGGTGACGATGCGCGCATGGCCCTGGGTTGTGCCTTCAGGTTGTCCCGACCACATTGATCATTCACAATCATTTTGATTCGGAAACGATCGAACTCCAGTGGACGTCCATCCACATGCTTTGTTGGTTTGCATTTGACTCAACAGCCATCTCAGCCTAAACTTCATTTCAGCAAGTTGGGCAACAGGTGACCGTCGCAGTTCTTATCCCGTGCCACAACGAAGAAACGTCTATTTATACTGTGATTCAAAATATTGGGGAGATGCTGCCTGCCGCTCGCATTGTTGTTTGTGATAACGCCAGCACCGACCGTACCGCTGAACAAGCGAAGGCGGCGGGTGCGGAGGTTATTGAGGAATTGCAAAAAGGCAAAGGCAATGCCATGCGTCGCCTCTTTCGTGATGTCGATGCTGATGTTTACATCATGATTGACGGCGATAACACCTATGGAACAGAAATCATCCCAGAGGCCATTAAGCTCGTCCAATATCAAGGCTGTGACATGGTTGTTGGCAGCCGACGCTTGCATGAGATCAGCCAAAGGCGGGGCCATAACTTTGGCAATCAGCTTTTTACCCGTTTTTTCAAGATCGCTTTTGGCGTGAAATCAGATGATGTTTTCAGTGGCCTGCGTGTTCTCTCTAAACGCCTTGTCAAAACATTTCCTTGCATCAGTCTTGAGTTTGAAATTGAAGCGGAATTAGAAATCTATTGTGCGCGTATGCATCTGCCTACGGCATCGTTGCCCGTCCAGATCCGTAGCAGGAAGGGTAGTGTCAGTAAGCTCAATACCTGGCGAGATGGGACGAAGATTCTCTGGCTCGCGCTGCGGATGTTCCACCGCGAATATCCCCTCCGTCTCTATGCCACATTGGCGGCGGTCATCATGGCTGGAGCGATCATCCTGTTGGCCCCTCTGTTGTACACCTATCTGCTGACTGGTTTGGTACCAAGGTTTCCAACCTTGATTGTGGGTGCGGCGATGTTTGCGATCTCCTTCTCCTGTTTGGCCATCGGACTGCTGTTGAAAGAAATTACGAACAACCGCTACGAAAGTCGCTATCTCCGTTATCTAAGTTTTCCCACGGGCTGAAAAGCCCTTCCAGCCTCCTACATCGTGGGAGCATTTTGTTGAAACAATTTCTCCTCCTGTGCATGTTTGATCTTGGCGGAAATGGGGATTTCTAGTAAAAAAACATACAGATAGTACATGGTCTTTCTGATCACCTGCGCTCCAGTTGACAGTGGTGATCTCCTTTTGCCTTTGAAATTCAAACCATATTCAACGATCGCCGCATGCTTCAACGAATGGGTGGCCACATACTTGTAATACCCCCAGAGGCTGCCCTTCTTGGCGTTGAGATAGTGATAGTTCAAATAAGCCGTTAAAGGTAGCTGCTTCCGGTAGGACGCTTCTTCCACGTAGTGCCTCGCCGTCGCCTTCCGGGCGACCACCCGTTTGTACCCATGCGCGATGATCCGACCAATCAAGTCGGTTTCATCGCAGTAGTGAGAATACTTCAGGCCTGTGTCAAATCGGAACCGCTGGAAAATCGAGGCCCTGAATGACATGTTGCATCCCCAGACGTGCTTGTCATTGATGTAGATATCTGCGGTGTCTCCTTTGTAGCTCACGCCGCCAACAACCGCGATCTCCTTGTCCGTGTACGCATTGACAATTTCTGCCATCCAGTTGCTGGAGACGGCACAGTCGTCATCGATAAACGCAATGATTTCCCCTTTGCTGTTGTTGACCCCCACATTCCTGGCGTTGCACAGCCCTTTGGACTCCGCGTTGTGGATTGCTTTGATGTGGTGGAATTTCTGGCAGTACTCGGACAGAAATTCACGGGTGCCATCGGTTGAGGAATCGTCAACAATCACCACCTCAAATCTGGGGTAGTCGAGTGCGTGCAATGAGGGCAGAGCGTATTTTTTCAGCGCCTCCAGCCGGTTGCGGGTGCAGATGACGATGGAGGCGAAGGGTGGCAAGGTGTCTGGGCTGTCGCCAAAAGAGACCTGGCCCCGGGAAGGCATTCCAGTCATCGCGCGGCCATGGAGCGGTGACGCGGCGGCAAATGGTTCAACCGACCTGTTAGGACCGATTTGTTCTGGCTTTGTTTCATTTTAGCCCGCGTGATTGCCCAGCCTGACTATTTTGTCCGTGGATAATTGTAGCTTGCCTCGCTTTTGACGTCTAGCGCCGCCTCTGCTCGCGGCTCGCGCGGTGGGGCGCCAGCGAGACCCCCCCTGGAAGTTCTCCAGATGTTTGGCTGGTTGACCAGGGGAGGCCGCCTCCGGGCGCGCGTGAAAGAATCACGGCCTCTTCTTCCTGTTCCGTGGCCATCGAACTGGTTCAAAAGCTCCCCAGCCTGATCGGCGACGCGGTTCAGGCCAATCCAGTGGCGGGGTATGGGGCCATCTTCGCCGCCATGTTCTTGGAAAATCTCTTTCCCCCCATTCCCTCAGAGGTGATCATGCCCCTGGGCGGCTTTTATGTGCAGCAGGGAAAACTGGCCCTGATCCCCGTGGTTCTGGCCGGGCTGCTGGGCACCGTTCTGGGCGCTCTGCCCTGGTATGGCATCGGCCGTTTGGTGAACGAGCAACGGATTGAGCACTGGCTCTCCCGCCACGGCCGGTGGATTGGCATCAGCCCCCAGGAGCTTCACCGCAGTCGCCAGTGGTTCAACCGTCACGGCACCGCCCTCGTGTTTTGGGGCCGTCTCATCCCTGGCATTCGCACCCTGATCTCCGTGCCGGCGGGCATCGAGATGATGCCTCTGGCCCCTTTCCTGGTCTGGACCACCGCCGGCAGCCTCATTTGGACCCTGCTGCTCACCGTGGCGGGCCTGCTTCTGGGTGAGAGCTACAGCCGGGTGGAGCTTTGGATCGACCCGGTGGCCAAGGTGGTGAAGGTGTTGCTGGTGGTGGTCTTCTTCGCCGCCCTGGCCTGGGTGGGCTTGCGGGTCTGGAAAAAGCGGGCGGGGACCCACTGATCCCACGCCCACCGCGTCTCCCGCCTCAGAAGGGCACTTCCTCGTCGCTGGGCTCACCCCCACCAAAGCCGCCGCCAAAGTTTCCGCCAGCGGCTTCCCCGTCGCGCCGGCTCCCGAGGAGTTCAAGACGATCCACCCGAATCACCGGCTTGCTGCGTTCCTCACCTGTGGTCCGGTCCGTCCAGCGGTCGAGCTTGAAGGAGCCAATGATCCCCAGCAGCGATCCCTTGCGGACGTAATCCGCGGCCACCTGGGCCTGTTTGCCCCAGATCTCCAGGTTGAACCAGTCGGGCTCGTCGTCCCGGCTGCGACGGTTCACGGCCAGCGTGAGGTTGGCCACCACGCTGCCGGATTCGAAATAGCGCACCTCTGGGTCGCGGCCGGCCCGGCCCACAAGGGTGATGGAGTTGACGCCCATGGCGGAGTCTCCTGAAGAAGTGTGATCAATGATGGAACACCCCGATGGGGGCCCCGCTCCAACAGTTCCACCGCTGATCCCGGTTGTCACACACTGGAGCGGATCGGCGCTGGCGTTCTCCTGACGCAACCCTATGATCCGCCGGGACTCCATTCTGACGCGTGTTTTTCAATCGCCTCCCTTTTTCACGGGATATCGGTATTGATCTGGGGACGGCCAACACCCTGATCTGGATTTCTGGAAAAGGGATTGTGCTTCAGGAGCCCTCAGTGGTGGCGGTGGATTTCAAGCGCAATGGCATCACCCTGGAGGTGGGTGACAAGGCCAAGCCCATGCTCGGCCGCACTCCTGCTGACATCTCCGCCGTCCGCCCCCTCAGCGATGGGGTGATTTCTGATTCCGACGCCGCCGCCCGCATGCTCAAGGCGTTCCTCCAGAAGGTGCATGAGGGACGCGATGTGATGGCGCCCAGGATGGTGATCGCCGTGCCCGGCGGGGTGACGGCCAGTGAACGCAGGGAAATCCGGGCCGCTGGTGAAGCTCATGCCCGGCAAGTGTTCCTGCTGGATGAATCCTTGGCCGCGGCCCTCGGGGCCGGGATGCCCGTGCTCGACCCCGTGGGCACCATGATCGTGGACATCGGTGGCGGCACCACCGAAGTGGCGGTGATCAGCCTTGGACGCACGGTGCTCAGCGAATCGGTGCGGGTGGCGGGGGATGAACTCACCGAGGCCATCAGCATGCATCTGAAAAAAGTGCACAACCTCGTGGTGGGGGAACAGACGGCGGAAGACATCAAGATTCGCCTCGGTTCCGTCTTCCCCGATGAGGACCACGACTCCCTGGCCATGGATGTGCGAGGGCTCCATCTCCTTTCTGGCCTCCCCCGCACGGTGAATGTGCGGGCGGAAGAGATTCGCGAGGCCATCGCTGAGCCCATCAACGTGATCGTGGAGGCCGTTCGTCGCACCCTGGAGCGCACCCCGCCCGAGCTGGCGGCCGACATCGTCGATCGAGGCATCATGATCGCCGGGGGAGGGGCCTTGGTGAAGGGAATCTGCGATTTGATGAGTCAGGAGACGGGCATCCTCAGCCATGTGGCGGAAGATCCCCTGCTGTGTGTCGTGCGCGGTTGCGGCATGATCCTCGACGATTTCAATCGCTACGAAGGGGTGTTGGAGAGTCCTGATTACGCCAGGCCCGCCGCCTGATCCATGCCCCTCACCCATCCGCGAGGCCCCGCCGCGTCCCGGGGAAGGCGGAAACGTTGGGTCTGGATCCTCGGATTGATCCTGTCCCTGCTGGGCATCCGCCTCAGCAAGGGAGTGGGCCTCCAGGACGCCTATGCCCTGCTGAGCCTCCCGTTTTGGCCCGGTCCAGCCCAGTCTGAGTGGTTGCGGTCGGCCCAATCCGCCGGGGATCGGGCGCGCCTGGAGGCCCTCGCCCGCGACAATGACCGCCTCCGCCAGTTGCTGGGTCTGCGGCTGGCGGCTGGGGCCCAAACCCTCTCCGCTCCGGTGATCTCGCGCCAGAGCGGCGGTTGGTGGCAGCGGCTGGTCATTGGCAAGGGCTCCCTGGCGGGTGTGCGCGTCGGCCAACCGGTGCTCGGCCCCGGGGGGCTCATTGGCCTGGTGGCCAGCGTCACCCCCGCCACGGCCACCATCACCCTGCTCACCGATCCCTCCAGCCGGGTGGGGGTCTGGCTGAGCCGCACCAGCCATCACGGCCTGCTCTCCGGCGTGGGCACCGCCCGGCCGGTGGTGCGCTTTCTGGACAAGGATCCCGAGGCCCGTCCCGGGGATGTGGTGGTGACCTCCCCGGCCAGCACCTTGGTGCCCCCCAACATCCCCGTTGGCGTGATCGACTCCGTCGACGCCACCGCCGATCCCGCCCCCACCGCTGTGGTGCGCTTGATCGCCCCGGTGCAGGCGGTGGATTGGGTGCTCCTGCCCCGGCCTTGATGGCGCTGTTGAACCGCCATCCCCTGTGGGCCGCCACCGCCCTGCTGGTGCCGCTCCTGGCGTTGGCGTCTCCCTCCTGGCTGGCCTTGGCCGGGGTGCCACCCTGCTGGCCCGTGCTGTGGCTGTTGCCCTGGGCGCTGGTGGATGGGCGCCGGTCGGCCCTGGTGCTGGCCGCGGCACTCGGCATCCTCATGGATTCCCTCTCTCCAGGCCCCGTCAGCTGGCTTCCAGGCCTTGTGGCGCTGGCCTGGTGGTGGGGACCGCTCAGTGCTCGCCGTCCCCCCGTCGCGCGGCCCTTCAGCCTGGGGGTGCTCGCCCTGGCGGGCACCGCCCTGCACAACCTTCTCCTGATGCTCCAGTGGCTGGCCTGGAGCTGGCGCGTCCCCCTGGGTGGGTCCACAGGGGAGGCGGATCCAGCCCAGCTCGCCCAACCCGGGTGGACCTGGCAAGATCTATCCACCGCCGGCCTCCATGGGGCGCTGGCCCAGACCTTGCTCACCGCCCTGTTGGCCCCCCTGATCTGTCCCCCCCTGCTGAGGCTCTGGCGACGGGCCCATCCCGATTGGCGTGCCTGAGTCCAGCCTTCCCCTGAGCCGCCGCGCGCTCTTGCGCCACTTCGCCCTGGGCGGCCTGGCGTTCGGCGCCACCGCCTGCGGGCCGGGCTGGCGGTCCTCGCGGGCCCCCCTGCCGTCCTCCACCCTCCAGCTGTGGACGCTGGATCTGGCCCCCAAATTCAACGCTTATCTGCGGGAGGTGATCGCCAGCTGGGAAGGGCGCCGACCCGCCGGCAAGCCGATGGACGTGCGCTGGACCGACGTGCCCTGGAGCTCGGTGGAGCGCAAGCTTCTGGCCTCGGTCTACGCCCGCACGGCCCCCGATCTGGTGAATCTCAACCCCCTGTTCGCCACCGGTTTGGCCAGCAAGGGCGGCCTGCTGGATCTCCAGACCGTGCTGCCTCCCGGGGCGTCCCGGGCCTACCTCCCGGGGGTCTGGGCCTCGGGGCGGCTGGACGGCCAGCAGTTCGCCATTCCCTGGTATCTCACCACCCGCCTCACGATGGCCAACCAGCGGCTCCTTCGCCAGGCGGGCGTCCACGCCCCTCCTCAAACCTGGCGGGAGGTGCCGGCCTACGCCGAGGCCATCCGCCGTCACACCGGCCGCTATGCCCTGTTTGTCACGGTCGTGCCGGAAGACTCGGGGGAACTGCTGGAATCCTTGGTGCAGATGGGTGTTCGCCTGTTCGACGAGCGGCGCCAAGCGGGGTTCCTGAGCCCGGAGGGCCGGCGTGCCTTCGCGTTCTGGACCGACCTCTATCGCCAAGGGTTGCTCCCCAAGGAGGTGGTGAGCCAGGGCTATCGGCGCGCGATCGAGCTCTATCAGGCGGGCGACTTGGCCCAGGTGGCCAGCGGTCCTGATTTCTTGCGCAATTTGCAAACCAACGCCCCCGGCGTCGCCGCGGTCACGGCGCCCCACCCCCCCACGCGGGGCCCTTCCGGCCACACCAATGTGGCGGTGATGAATCTCGTCGTGCCCGCGAGCGGCGACAAGCCCGAGGCGGCGGTGGACCTGGCTCTGTTTCTCACCAACGCGGACAACCAGCTGCGGTTCGCGGAAGCGGCGCGGGTGCTCCCCTCGTCCACCGCCGCCCTGGCGCGGCTCGCCCGCTCGCTGCGCGCCCAGAAGCCTGAGGCCCCCGCGGAGCGGCTGGTGCTGGAGGCCCGCTTGCTCGCGATTCAGTCGCTGGCGACGGCGCGGGTGCTGGTGCCCCCCACCCCGGGCCTGAAGCGCCTTCAGACCATCCTCTACTCCCATTTGCAGCGGGCCATGCTGGGGCAGACCTCCAGTGAGCGGGCCCTGGAGGAGGCGGCCCGCGAATGGAATCGCTACGCGGCGGCCCGCTGGCCGCTCCGCTAGCAGCGCTTTCCCGTGGCGTCTGTTTCCGTAGAAATGCTTAAAAATCTCCCCTGGCTTGTGGGGGCCTTCGATTCAGGGGATGACCCCGGGAGCGGCCCAAGGGTATGGTTGCGATTCTTCATCAGGCGTCCCGCCCATGAGTCTGGAGGATTGTTCCCCGCCGTCCTCTCCCCACCGGGCTCCCTCCCGACAGGACTCCCAAGATCCGCTTGAGGGGTCGTGGCCGGCGGATCTCCCCATGGAGGATTCGGGGCCGAACCCCAAGCCCACCCTGCTCGTGGTGGACGACGAGCCCGCCGTCCGACGGGTGCTCGTGATGCGGCTTCAGCTGGCGGGCTACCGGGTGATCTGCGCCGAAGACGGGGAGCGGGCCCTGGAGCTCTTTCACCAGGAGCAGCCCGATCTGGTGGTGCTGGACGTGATGCTCCCCAAGCTCGATGGCTTCGCGGTCTGCCGGCGGTTACGGGCGGAATCCTGCGTGCCCATCATCTTCCTGTCGGCCCTGGACGCCATCGCGGAGCGGGTGGCCGGCCTCGATCTGGGGGCCGATGACTATCTGCCGAAGCCTTTCAGTCCCAAGGAGTTGGAGGTGCGCATCGCCACCATCCTGCGCCGGGTCGGCCGGGGCTCCGCCACCGCCGAACCGCGGGATGTGCCGGCTGGCAACGGGGTGCTCCGACTGGGTGATCTGGTGGTGGACACCAATCGGCGCCAAGTGAGCCGGGACGGCCAGCGCATCGCCCTCACCTACACCGAGTTCAGTCTCCTGGAGTTGCTGTTCCGCGATCCCGGTCGCGTGGTGCCCCGGGCGGAGATTCTCGAGCAACTCTGGGGCTACCCCCCCCGCCGCGCCGCCGACCTGCGGGTGGTGGATGTGTATGTGGCCCGCCTGCGGGGCAAACTCGAGCCCGATCCCCGCAACCCGGAGTTGATTCTCACGGTCAGGGGCACGGGCTACGCCTCCCAGCGGGTGGCCGAAGGGCCCCTGGCCGCGGCGGGTTGACCCCCACCTTGGCCCGGCGGTCCTTCAGGATGGCTGCCATCTCCTGAACCAACCAGCAAGCCTTGTCGGATCTGCGCGCGACCCGCCTGGAAAAGGCCAGAGCCCTCGAGGCCCATGGCCATCTTCCTTACGCCTTCTCCTATGCCCCAAGCCACCGCGCCGCGGAGCTGCGGGAGGCCCACGCCGATCTGCCCAATGGCGAGGAGCGCGACGAGCGGGTGTGCTTGGCGGGCAGGCTCCTGGCCCGGCGGGTGATGGGCAAGCTCGCTTTTTTCACCCTGGCCGACGAGAGCGGCACGATCCAGCTCTACATCGACAAGGCCCATCTGGCGGCCACCCTTCCGGATCAGCCCGACGCCTTTCTCCATCTCACCACCCTCACCGACATCGGCGACTGGATCGGGGTGGAAGGCGTCCCGCGGCGCACTGAGCGGGGGGAGCTCTCGGTGAAGGTGAGCGATTGGCGCATGCTTTGCAAGGCCCTCCAGCCCCTTCCCGACAAGTGGCATGGCCTGGCGGACGTGGAGAAGCGGTATCGCCAGCGCCATCTGGATCTGATCGTTTCCCCCCACACCCGCGACACCTTCCGCAAGCGGGCGATGTTGGTGAGCGGCCTGCGCCGCTGGCTCGACGAGCGTGGCTTCCTGGAGATCGAGACCCCCGTGCTGCAGACCCAGGCCGGGGGGGCGGACGCCCGTCCCTTCGAAACCCATCACAACGCCCTGGATCTGCCGCTCACCCTGCGCATCGCCACCGAACTCCATCTCAAGCGTTTGCTGGTGGGGGGGTTTGAGCGGGTGTACGAGCTGGGCCGCATCTTCCGCAACGAGGGGGTGAGCACCCGCCACAACCCGGAATTCACCTCCGTGGAGATCTACCAGGCCTATGCCGATTACCACACGATGATGGAGCTCACCGAGCGGCTCATCGTCGCCGGGGCGATGGCCGTCTGTGGCGCGACGACCATCCCCTATCAGGGCGGCGAGATCGATCTCACCCCCCCCTGGCGAAGGGAGACCATGCACACGCTGGTGCGGGAGGCCACAGGGCTGGATTTCCTGGCCTTCACCACCCGCCAGGAGGCGGCTGAGGCCCTGGTCGCGGCCGGTTTGGAGGCCCCCGAGGCCGCCGACAGCGTGGGCCGTTTGCTGGTGGAGGCCTTCGAGCAGACCGTGGAGACCTCCCTGATCCAGCCCACGTTCGTGATGGATTACCCGGTGGAAACCTCCCCCCTGGCCCGGGCCCATCGCTCCAAGCCCGGCCTGGTGGAGCGGTTCGAACTCTTCATCGCCGGCCGCGAGACCGCCAACGCCTTCTCCGAGCTCATCGACCCCGTGGATCAGCGGCGCCGCCTGGAGGGGCAGCGGGAGCGGCGCCGCGCCGGGGATCCGGAGGCCCAGACCGTGGATGAGGACTTTCTCGATGCCCTGGAGGTGGGCATGCCGCCGACGGGCGGTTTGGGCATCGGCATCGATCGGTTGGCCATGCTCCTCACCGACAGCCCCTCGATTCGTGATGTGATCGCCTTCCCCCTCCTCCGGCCGGAACCGCCCCGGCTGGAGGCGACCGACGCAATGGGATAATGGCTGTAGTAAGTTCTCCCCCCCAGGATGAGCGGTGAGCGGGTCGGTTTTCGCTTTAAACATGCTGACGCGGTTGTGAAGCGCAACCCCCAGGGGCGATCCCGTCGCGGCTGGGTCATGGAGCCTGTCGAGCAGACCACAAGCCGGGGCACCAAAATGCCCGCCTATCGGATTCGATGGCGGGACAGTGAGCGGCCAGAGATTGTGCTGCAACACATGCTGATCGCCGATCCCGACCCCACCCCGCCCCCTGAGGGCGTCAGCCTGGTGCCCCCCGCTCCCAAGGGCTAGGCCTCTCCTCAGCGAGGATTCGCTCCTCCTCTGCTGGGTCCGTGCTGGCGGGGAATCCTCAGCCCTGAATCTTGCGTCGCAGCTCCTCCAGCTCCTGTTGGGTCTCGAACGCCGCCCAATCCGCCTCCAGGCCCACACCCCGGGAGCCGTCGCTCCTTGGAGGGCTCTCCGGGCTCTGGGCCCCCGAGGCGGCCCCCGCCGGGCGGCTCGCCGCGCCCAGGTCTCGCAGCTCCCGTTCCACCGCCGCGAACCGTCCCCCCAGCTCTTCCAAGGTTTGCCACCGGGCCCGGCCCTGCTCCATCAACGCGGCGATGTGGGATTCGGCGCGGCCCGCCAGATCGAGGGCCCCGGCTCCCTTGGCCCGGTCCACCCGCCCTTGCCAGCGGCGGATGTCCTCCGCCAGACGCATCAGTCCCTGGCGCTGCAGCTCGGCTTCCGTTTTGAGCGCCAACCGCTCGCCCCGCAGCCGCCGCTGGCGGTCGCGGGCCTCCTGTTCCGCCAGCAGGGTCTCCTGTTGGGGATTGGCGCGCAAAAAGGCCTCCAGGGTTTGGGCCAGTCGGGCCTCCAGATGATCCATCCAGTTGCCTGTCCCTGTCATGCCTCCTCCTTCACGGTGCCGGGGGCCGAGGTGATGAGCGGGGCCTCAATCTCCTCCCGCAGCGGCGTGATGGCCGCCTCCCTGGAGCGCAGCACCAGCTGGGTGAGCCGGGCGATGGCCCCTTCTCCGAGATCGAGTTCGCTGATGCGTTCGAACGCCTCGCGATAAAGCGTTTCCAACTCGCCGATCAAACCTTCACGCGCCAGGCGCATGGCCTGTCGTTGTTCCTCGCGACTCATGGGTGGATCCTGGGTGATCACGCGGCCTTGACGCTCCTCAGTCTGCCCGCTCCAGCAGGTGAAGGGAGAGATCCTCCGCCCCGTCGCTCCACCGGGCCAACGCCCGCCACCCCGCGCTCCCGGCCAGGGCCAGAAACCGCTCAGGCGTGTATTTCACGCTGTATTCCGTCACCAGGGGTTCTCCGGCGGCGAAGGTGTAGCGCTCTCCCGCCAGGTTGACGGTTTGGGCGCGCCGGCTCACCAGGGCCATGGCGACACGGCTTTGCTCCTCCTCCCACTCGGCCCGATAGGCGAAGCCCGCTGGATCGAAGGTGCCCCCCAGCTCCCGATTCAGCCGCTCGAGGAGATTGAACGCAAAGGCCGCCGACCAGCCAGCCGCGTCGTTGTAGGCCGCCTCCAGCCGTTCCACGGCCTTCGGTTGGTCGATGCCGATCAGCAGCCGGCTGCCTTCCCCGAGCAAGTGGGCGAATTGCCCCAGCAGTTGGCGGGCCGCCTCCGGCTCGAAATTGCCGAGGGAACCGCCCGGGTAGAACCCGATCCGCGGGCCCTCCAGCAGGGGATGGGCGGGCAAGGTGGTGAGGGTGCTGTAGTCGCAGCAGATTCCCAGGACGGGCAGCCAGGGATGGCGCCGCCGCAGTTGCCTGCAGGCCTCGGCCAGGTGCGCGGAACTGATGTCGAGGGCCACATAGGCGCTCTGCCGCCGAGCCTCCAACAGCGGACTCACCTTCCGCGCGTTGCCCGCCCCGAATTCCACCAACGTGCCTGGTCCCAGGGCGTCGGCCAAGGCGGGGCCGAGTCGGCGCAGGAGCTGGGTCTCGGTGCGGGTGAGGGTGTACTCCGGCTGCTCGCAGATCCGTTCAAACAATCGCGATCCCGCTTCGTCATAGAGAAACCAGGCGGGAAGTTGCCTCGGGACCCTTGCCATGGCCTCTCGCGCCAGCCGGGTCATATCCGCCGGCTCCGGGTGCAGATCGAGGGGATCGGGTTGCCGGAGCGCCGGCGTGCTCGGAAACGGCTGGCTCATGGGGCGTCCTTGGCGAGGCGCAGGCCGCTGGCCATCCAGCGGCTGGCGGGGGGGAAGAAGTTGCGATAGGTGAGTCGCTGGTGTCCCGGCGGGGTGAGATAGGCGCCACCGCGGAGCACGAATTGGGAACTCATGAACTTGCCGTTATATTCCCCGACCGCTCCAGGGGCCGGCAGGAAGCCGGGGTAGGGCCGGTAGGGGCTGCCGGTCCACTGCCAGAGGCTTCCAAACACCCCTGGCATCGCCCCGCCGCCCGCGCCCACCTCCCATTCGGCCTCCGTGGGCAGCCTCGCCCCGGCCCAGCGGGCATAGGCGTCGGCCTCAAACCAGCTCAGGTGGCGCACTGGAGCCTCAGGCCGCAGGGGCTGCCGCCCCGCCAGGGTGAACTCCCATTCCCCATCGCGCCAGTAACGCGGGGCGCTCCAGCCCCGTTCCGCCAGGATCCCCCAGCCCTCACTCATCCACAGCTCCGGCCGGATGTAGCCCCCGTCGGCGATGAAGGCGGCGTACTCCCCATTGCTCACCAGCTGGCGCGCCAGGGCAAAAGGTTCCAGCCACACCCGATGGCGCGGGCCCTCGTTGTCGAACGCGAAGGCGCGGGGGTCGCCATGGCCGATCTCCACCAGGCCGCCGGGATGCTCGAGCCAGCGGGGGCCATCGGCGCTGACGAGGGGGGGATCCGCGGGGCCCTCGTCTCCGTTGTTCCGGTAGGCCGGCTCCAGGGGGTTGCGGCTGAAGCCATCCAGCAGATCCATCAACAGGAGCTCCTGGTGCTGTTGCTCATGCTGCAGGCCCAGCTCCAGCAGCTGGAGCGGCCTGGCGGCGTCCTCCGGGGGCAGGGACTCCAGTTGGGCGAGCAACCGCTCCAGCCCCTGATCCACCCGCTCGCGCCAAGCCAGCACGGCGTCGATGGGGGGGCGGGTGAGCAGACCCCGCTGGGGGCGCGGATGGCGGGCGCCGACGGCCTCGTAATAGGAATTGAACAGGACACGCCACCGCGGATCCAGGGGGGGCCAGTCCGCCAGATGGGGGGAGAGCGCGAAGGTGTCGAAAAACCAGGTGGTGTGTCCCAGATGCCATTTGGCTGGGCTGGCGTCGGGCATGCCCTGGAGGCAGAGGTCCTCCGGGGAAAGGGGGGCGATCAGGTCGAGGCCGCGCTGGCGAACGGCGAGCAGGCGGCGGAGAAGCGCGCGCGTCCCTTCCTGAGGGGGGGCTCCCCGCCGCGGTGGGGAGGGGGCCGTAGACGGGGAGGCAGGGCCGATCGCTGGCACCATGATTGCCGGAGAGCTTAGGGGCCGTGCCTACGATCCTGGGCATGCACTCGCGGGACAAGGCCAACGGCATGGGGGGGATCACCGAAGGTTTTTCCGGCGCGGTCGGCCAGACGCCCCTCATCCGTCTGAGGACCCTCAGCGACCTCACCGGCTGCGAGATCCTCGGCAAGGCCGAATTCATGAACCCGGGCGGATCGGTGAAAGACCGGGCGGCCCTGGGCATCCTGCGGGAGGCTGAGGCCAGCGGCCTTTTGCGACCTGGAGGCACGGTGGTGGAGGGCACCGCGGGCAACACCGGAATCGGGCTCACCCATCTGTGCAACGCCCTGGGCTACCGGGCCTTGATCGTGATTCCTGACACCCAGTCGGCGGAGAAGATCGGCCTGTTGCGCAGCCTGGGGGCGGAGGTGCGCACCGTCCCCGCCGTCCCCTACGCCAACCCTGACAATTACGTGAGGCTCTCCGGTCGGCTGGCGGAGGAGATTCCAGGAGCCCTCTGGGCCAATCAATTCGACAATCTCGCCAACCGCCGGGCCCATTACGCCACCACCGGTCCTGAGATTTGGGAGCAGTGCCAGGGGCGAGTGGATGCCTGGGTGGCCGCCACCGGCACCGGCGGCACCTACGCGGGAGTGGCCATGTTTTTGAAGGAGCGCGATCCGGCGGTGCGCTGTGTGTTGGCCGATCCCTACGGCAGCGCGCTCTACCACTGGGCTACCTCGGGGGAGCTGCGCGTTGAGGGCAATTCGATCACCGAGGGCATTGGCAACAGCCGCGTCACCGCCAATTTGAGCGGGGCCCCCATCGACGACGCCGTGCGCGTGGTGGATCAGGACGCCTTGGAGACCATCTACCGACTCCTCTGGGCGGAAGGGCTGTTCATGGGGGGGTCGGTGGGCATCAATGTGGCCGCGGCGGTGGAAACCGCCCGTCGGCTGGGACCTGGCCACCGCATTGTCACCGTGCTTTGTGACAGTGGGGATCGCTATCGCTCCCGGCTCTATGACGCCGATTGGCTCCGCTCCCGCGGTCTGAGCCAACCCCGGCGCGACCCCCAGCCGGTGGCCCCGTGACGAGCTCCGCGCCCGCCACGGGCCAGTTGATTGGCGGCCGGTATCGGCTGGAACGGATCCTGAGTGGGTCCTCTGGCGCCCAGGGGGACCTCTGGCTCGCCAGGGACACCCTGGCCTCCGACGCTCCAGCGGCCCTCCGACGGCTGGGCCCCGATCGCGATCAACCCCGGGCCCGCCAGCTCTGGGCACGGCTTCAAGGGGTGTTGCATCCCCAGGTGCCCCGGGTGGGGGCGGCGATCAGCGAAGGGGAAGACCTGTGGCTGGTGCGGGAGTGGCAGGCGGGCCGCACCTACCAGCGGTTGTTGGAGGCCCGGCACGAGCGCCAACTGGTGTTTGGCGCCGGGGAAGTGCTGCTGCTGCTCCGCCAGCTTCTTCCCGTGCTGGTGGCGCTCCACAGCCAAGACTTGCTTCATGGCGATCTGACCCCCGCCAATGTGCTGCGGCGGGACAGCGACGGCCTGCCCGTGCTCCTGGATTTCGGCCTGCTGCAAGGTCCAGAGGGCGGGTTGGTGGGGGCGACTCCCGGCTACGCCCCGCCAGACCTGCTTCGGGGGGCGCCACCCCAGCCCTGGATGGACCTCCACTCCCTGGGGGTGATGGCGCTGGTGCTGCTCAGTGGCGATGGCCCGGAGCGACTCCTGGATCCCCAGGCGCTGGACTGGCGCTGGCCCTCCGCCCTGGATGGCGAACCGGCCCTTCGCCAACAGTTGGCGCGATTGGTTGACCCCGAACCCCATCAACGCTTTGGGGGCGCGGCCCAGGCGCTTTCCGCCCTTCAGGCCCTTCCCATGCCCGAGAGCACGGGGCCCGTGCCACGGGCTGATCGCACGGTGGTTCTCGTGCCGGCGGCCTCGCCCCAGGCGCCCGCGGCCCCCACCGACGAGCCGCCGGCCTTTAAAGAGGGTCCTTCGTTTCAGATCGCCCAGGCGGAGAAGCCACCGGTCACCGAGCCCGAGGTCACCGAGCCCGAGGAGGGGCCTCGGGAGCCGGCCAGGGCCCTGGCCCCTCCGCCAGCTCCCCCCGCTCGCCCCTCGGCCACCCCCGCTCGGGCCCGCCAGCTGGAGCGGGAGGAGCAAGCGGAGGGGGGGCTTTGGCCGGTGTTGCTGGCCCTGGTGGTGTCCGCCGTGGTGGGCACGGCCATCGGCTGGTGGTGGCTCGGTCGGGGGGGGGCTCCCTCCTCCAGCTCAGGGGGAGTGGCTTTGACGCCGGAGGCCGCTCCCACCCTTCCCCCCGGGGAGGTGGATCAGCGGGAGCAGCTGGTGAGTCGTCTCCGGGCCATGCAGGTGGATCGAGACTGGTTTCTCGAGCTGGTGAACGCCAGCCTGCTGGCCCAATACCCCGAGCGCCGCGGGCGCCTGCCCAGCGATTCCCTGGAGGACGCCCCGTTGCGCAAGGCCTGGAACGAGATGGCCGAGGACTGGCTGGCTCGGGTGGAGCAGTTGCCCCTGGCCATTCGACGCCGATTGGGCAATTTCTCCGCGGCCGATTGGGAGCGGCGCCAGAGCGGCTTGGCCCTTCAGGGGCTCAGTGCGGAGGTGCTGCGACAGCTGGTTTCCGGGAGTGCTCAAAACCTCCTGCCCGGCCGGGCCAGCGGCGGGATGCCCGAGGAGCCCTTCCGTCAGCTCTGGTACGCCGCCGCCATTCAGACCTTGGAAAATCTCTCCATTGAGCCGATTGACGCCCGACCCCAGGTCACCCAGCTGCTGGCCGCCGACGTGCCGGCCAACGGGGCCCGCCTCTTTCCGATTCGCCTGCCCCAGGGCCATGCCCTCGTGCTGGGGGTGAATGGCACTCCTCTCCTGCAGATGAGTGTCTTTGGGGCCGATGGGCAGTCTCTGGCCCCCCGGGGCCCTTTGCGGGTGGTGAATCTGGGCGTCCAGGAGAGTTCCCCCGTCCAACTCCTGATCACCAATGAAGGGGTGGCTCCCTCCCGCATCAGCCTGTCGCTCCGGGCTGATCCCCCCGTGGTGCCACCGTCGCCCCCCGCCCCGGCGGCCCCTGGAGAGCCCGGCGCCCCGCCCCGGGAGCCCGCGGAACCAGGGGTCCCTGAGGCCCCATCCGCCTCGTCTCCTCCCGCCGGGCCCTCCTCTCCTTCCCCTGAGCCCGCCGGCACACCGACCCCCGCCACGCCAGCCGTGCCACCCGCCGCGCCGGCCGCCCCATCCACACCGTCCCAGCCGCCAGAACCCTGAGGCGGCCGACTCCCTCCGTTCCCTGACGCGAACCCCCATGAGGTCTCAGAACCATCCCGTCATCGGGCCTGTCTGGCTTGAGGGCCTGTCTTGGCTGTTGCTGGTCGCCAGCTGTGGGTTTGTGTTGTTCTCCCTCTTGGTGTATGGGCTGGGGGGACCGGTGTCTGAGTTGGGATTCATTCATCCCATGCGCATGAAGCCGCCCTTCGCTGATTTGCGCTATTTGATCGCCAATTCTGAATGTGGCGTCAATCTGGATGCCTATTACAAAGGTTTGGTGGTCGGCTGTGATCCATCGGGCAGAACCTACCGATTTGACTACCCGCCGATGTCGATCTGGCTGGGGAGACTGTTGCGGGTGCGCGGCGCTCAAACCCCGTGGATCGCGATCACGACAGCCCTGGCGTTGGTGGCCTCCACCATCGGTCTGACGCGGGATCGTTTGGTTCCCCCGTGGACTTGGCGCCTTCTGGCCTCCGCCCTGTTGATGTCTTTTCCTCTCCTGCAGGCCCTGGAGCGGGGAAATCTCGACGTCATGCTCTTTTTGCTGGTGCTGCTGCTGGCGTTCCTCCTGTCGAGACTGCGGACGACAGCCCTGGCCGCGTTGCCGGCCAACCTGCTGGCCTCTCTGCTGACCTTCCTTTCCGTCTCGTTAAAGATTTACCCTCTTTTTGGCATCGCCGGCCTGGTGGCCTATCGCGACAGGGATCGGCAGGCCGCCAGCAAGACGCGGTGGCAGGCGCCGGCAACAAAAGCCATGGTGCTGGCTGCGGCTGTCGCCGGTATTTTCCCCTTGCTTTCCTATTTGCAAAGCGTTGGCAATCTCATCAAAGAAGGAGGTGTGGGGAGTCACGGTCTGCTTGCCTTCGGCTACATGAATATTCCCCTGGTGAACGCCTATGGCATCGACACCGCCCGCCTGCTGATTCGTCTGTTGTTTGTCACCAAGGCGGCGGCCCTCCTGATTGGTTTCGTGATGGCCTACAAGGTGGATTTGTCTTGTTTGCGTGGTGGCTTTGATTCCTTTGCCAGGCGCTTATCTGGCTTTCATGGCATGGCGATGATGATGGGCGCCTCCACCTGGATGGGATGCTATCTCTTCACCATCAACTACGACTACCGCTTTCTCTATCTCACCCCCTTTCTCGCCTACCTGTCGGCCCTCGCCTCCTCCGACCAGCGCACCCCGCTTCAGCGAGCATGGCCCCGTGGCTTGATCCTGATGAGTTTGTTCGTCTTTCTCTATCCCTGGCTGCAATTTGGCTACACGGCTTGGGGAATGAAAGCGGTCAAGATGTTGGAGCCGCTCACTGAATTCGTCTTCATCCCCTTGATCGCTGGTTCGCTGTTCTATTTTCTATTCACCAACACCTGGCTTGCGCCCCGTCCTAAACCACCCTTGATCAACGGTTGATCGTCACCACGCCATCAGAAGCGGGCGATGGCCGCCCGAGTTTCCTTGGCTTCCTGCCGGCGCTTTTCCTCCTGGCGCTTGTCATGCAGCTTGCGTCCCCGCCCCAGCCCCAGCGTCACCTTGATCCAGGAGCCCTTCAGGTGGAAATTCAAGGGAATCAGGGTGAGGCCTTTTTGTTCGAGGGAAACGCGGAGTTTCTCGATCTCCCGGCGATGGGCCAGCAGCCGACGCACCCGCAGGGGCTCATGGTTGAAAAAGCGGCCGGCATGGCTGTGGGGTGAGATGTGCACGTTGTGCAGTTGAAGCTCTCCATTGCGGATCAAGCAGAACCCATCCCGCAAGTTGCTGTGTCCGGACCGCACCGACTTCACCTCCGTGCCGAGAAGTTCGATTCCCGTTTCCAGGGTTTCGAGAATCTCGTATTGGTGGCGGGCAAAGCGATTGTCGGCCAGGAGCCGCTGGGCGGGGTCTCCCTTGGCTGTTCCCTGCCTCCTGCCGGGCCCCTTGGCCATCCCGCCTCCATGGATGAATGGACGTTAGGTGAGCGGAGCCGACCCCAGCGCCGCCGGAAGCTCGCCCTGGCGGGGTCCGGTACCCTCCCCCCATGGCGATCGTTTCCTCCCAAGCCAGCCCCGCGCCCGGCAACCGCCGCCCCCGGGTGCCTGGCCCCCAACCACGCCTGGTGGACCCCGCGGAGCGGCTCGACGATTCCGCCCCCGAAGGCGAAAGCCAGCGTCGGGAGGATGGCCTGCGTCCCCGTCGCCTGGCCGACTACATCGGTCAAGAGGAACTCAAGCAGGTGTTGGCGATCGCCGTCGCCGCCACCCGCGGCCGCGGGGAGGCCCTGGATCATGTCCTCTTGCACGGACCTCCCGGTCTGGGCAAAACCACCATGGCCCTGGTGTTGGCCGAGGAACTCGGCGTGCGCTGCCGCATCACCAGCGCACCGGCCCTGGAGCGCCCCCGCGACATCGTTGGCCTGCTGGTGAACCTTCAGCCGAACGATCTGCTGTTCATTGATGAGATTCACCGCCTCAATCGGGTGGCTGAGGAGATCCTCTATCCCGCCATGGAGGATTTTCGGCTCGATCTCACCGTGGGCAAGGGCACCACCGCGCGCACCCGCGGCGTGCCCCTTTCTCCCTTCACCCTCGTCGGCGCCACCACCCGGGCCGGGGCCCTGAGCTCCCCCCTGCGGGATCGCTTCGGGCTGATTCAACGGCTGGAGTTTTACGGGCTGGAGGATTTGCGGGCCATCGTGGAGCGGGCGGCTCGGCTCCTGGGGATGGAGTTGGAGGTGGCGGGGGCTCGGGAGGTGGCCAGGCGTTGTCGGGGCACACCGCGCATCGCCAATCGCTTGCTCCGCCGCGTGCGTGACTACGCCACCGTGCGGGGGGTAGGGCGGATCGGCGAGGAGGTGGTGGCGACGGCCCTGGAGCTGCACCGGGTGGATGCCCAGGGCCTGGACGCCAGCGACAGGCAGCTTCTGCGCCAACTCCTCAACAGCCACGGCGGTGGACCGGCTGGACTCGATACCCTGGCGGCGGGCCTTGGCGAAGACCCCACCACCCTGGAGACCGTCGTGGAGCCGTTTTTGCTGCAGTTGGGATTTTTGCGCCGCACCCCCCGGGGGCGGGTGATCACCGACGCGGGGCGGGCCTACCTGGATGGTTTGGGGGGCGTCCCATGACCGTTGTGCGGGCCCTGCGGATGGCCTTGGTGCTGGCTCTGGCCCTTTGGCAGTGCCTGGCCCCTTCCGCGGCGATGGCGGCGGGTCGGGATCCCCAGCTGGCGGAGCGGGCCCAGCGATTTGAACGGGCCCTGTCCGCCAGTCGGGAGGGCCGCCTGGACGAGGCCCTTGGCCTTTGGTCGTCGGTGTTGGAGGCCACCCCCAACGACGCGGCCGCTTGGAGCAACCGCGGCAATGTGCGCCTGATGATGGGGGATCCAGAGGGAGCCATCGCGGATCAAAACCGGGCGATGGAGATTGATCCTGGCGAGCTGGATCCCCATCTCAATCGCGGCACCGCGGAGGAGGCTTTGGGGCTCTGGCGGGAGGCGGAGAAGGATTATCAATGGATCCTGGCCCGCGATCCGGGGGAATCAGCCGCCCTCTACAACCTGGGCAATGTGCGGGGCTCCCTCGGAGATTGGGAGGACGCCCGCGCCTGTTTCAACGCCGCCGCCGAGGCCCGTCCCGGGATGGCCATGGCCCGCTCCAGCGCGGCCTTGGCCGCGTTCCAGCAGGGCGACATCGCCGCCGCTGAGCACGACCTGCGCCAGCTCATCCGCCGTTACCCCCTCTTCGCCGATGCCCGAGCGGCCCTGACGGCCGTGCTCTGGCGGCGGGGCGCCCGGGGAGAGGCGGAAAGCCACTGGGCCGCGGCCTCCGGTTTGGATCCCCGCTATCGCCAGGAACAATGGCTGTCGCGGATACGGCGTTGGCCGCCCAAGGCCGTGCAAGCTTTGGAGGAGTTTCTTTCCCTGGCCGCCTGATGCGAAGCGCCGGATCGTCGAGGCTCGCCTCCTCCACCCCCGGGTCTCCGGGAGATTCCCTCGACTGGTTTGGCGTTGGTCTGGAAGCCGACCTGCGGGAGGCCCTCCCCGAGCTCGTGCGGCTGCGGCGCCACATCCATCGCCATCCTGAACTCAGCGGCCACGAGCAACAGACGGCCGCCCTTGTGGCCGGTGAACTCCGCCGTTGGGGCTGGGACGTGCGGGAAGGGGTGGGACGCACGGGGATCACCGCCGAATTGGGTCCGGTTGACGCGCCCCTGGTGGCCCTGCGCACCGACATGGACGCCCTGCCCATCGAGGAGCGCACGTCCCTTCCCTACGCCTCCATCCACCAGGGCCTGATGCATGCCTGCGGCCATGACATCCACACCACCGTGGGCCTCGGGGTGGCCCACCTGTTGGGCCGCCGGGCGGAGTTGTTGCGCTGCCGGGTGCGCTTGCTCTTCCAGCCCGCGGAGGAAACGGCCCAGGGCGCGCGGTGGATGCGGGAGGCCGGGGCGATGGAGGGGGTGCGGGCCCTCTTCGGAGTGCATGTGTTCCCGAGCCTGCCGGTGGGCACCATCGGCGTGCGCAGTGGCAGTCTCACCGCCGCCGCTGGGGAACTGGAGATCGAGGTGTTGGGCGAGAGTGGCCATGGCGCCAGGCCCCACCAGAGCACGGATGCCATCTGGATCGCCGCCCGGGTGGTGAGCGGCCTGCAGGAGGCGATCAGCCGCCGCCTGGATCCCCTGCATCCGGTGGTGGTGAGCTTTGGCCGGATCGAGGGTGGCAAGGCCTTCAATGTGATCGCCGACCACGTGAGGTTGCTGGGCACGGTGCGCTGCCTGGATCCGCTGGTGCACGACCGGCTCCCGGGCTGGATCGAGGACACCGTGCATGCCCTCTGCCGAGGCCACGGCGGCGAGGCCCGCGTGCACTACCGCCGCATTTCTCCCCCGGTGCACAACGAGGCGACGCTCACCGAGTTGGTGGCCGATGCCGGGGAGGATCTCCTCGGCCGCCACCACGTGCTCTGGCTCGACCAACCCTCCCTTGGGGCGGAGGATTTCGCGGAGTTGCTGGAGAGCGCCCCGGGCACCATGTTTCGTCTCGGCGTCGCCGGCCCCGAAGGTTGCACCCCGCTGCACAGCAACACCTTTGCCCCCGATGAGGGGTGCCTTCCGGTGGGGGTGAAGGTGCTCACCCTCAGCCTGTTGCGTTGGGGGGAGCGTTGCCGATGACCAGGCCCACCTCCACCCAAAACGCCGCCGATCTGCTGGCCCTGTCCTCCCCCCTGCTGATCCTGTTGGCCCTGGCCTCCATGGCCTACAGGAGTCCCGCCGCCCGCCCGCAAGCGCTCCCGGCCCTGCTGATCGGCTGTGGATTGCTGGTGTTCAGCTGGGTCCGCCGCCGCCGCCGCCGCACGATGGTGGTGCGCGAGCTGCGTCAGCCAGGTTCGGGCAAGCCCTAGGGGTCGAGCCCGCCCCCACAAGGGAAGTCGAGAGGGGAGATCAGGAGGGTCCATCTAGACTCGTGGATCTCCACGCTCGTGCCCCGTTGCCGCCCGACCCTGATTCCATTCGGCGGGCGATCGCCTCAGCCGATCCCGCCCAGGCCATGCCAGCCCTGGTGAGCCTGCGGGAGTGCGGCGTTGAGGAGGCCACTCCATTGTTGCTGCTGGGTCTGGAGCAGGCGCCCTTTGTGATCCGCTCCATGAGCTGCGCCGGTTTGGGGATCAAGCGCAGCCCGGAGGGGCGCCAGGCCCTGGAGCGGGTCTTGCGAGAAGACGGCGACGCGAATGTGCGGGCGGAGGCGGCCAACGCCCTGGCCAGCTATGGCGTGGAGCAGGCTTGGCCGTTGCTGAGTCAGGTGTTCGCGGCGGATACCCAGTGGCTCGTGCGTTGCAGCATCCTCGCGGCGCTCGCGGAGCAGCCGGAGATGAGTCCCGCCCGCTTGCTGGAGCTGGCCCGCCTGGCCTTGGAGGATCCCGATGGCACGGTGCGGGTGGGCGGCGCGGAACTGCTCGGACGCATTCTCCATGAGGCCACCGACCCCCACGACCAGATCACCCTGGAGGCGCGAGAGGCCATGGCGGGCCTCCAGAGGGACGCGGATCATCGGGTGGTGGCGGTGGCTTTGAACGGCCTGCCGGGACTGGCCCGGGACTGAACCCGCCAGGAGCCCATTCAGGTGCGTCCTGGTGCCCATGGGGGGGGAGGCGCTTTCCTTGCTCACGGTGGATTGCCGGTGGAATCGATTCAATCAGGCCCCTGATTCGTGCTGGTTGATTAGATGCGGACCGAGGGCGATCCGTTGGCGAAAAGCTGCTTCTCTTGATCCGCATCGAGCGTGCCTTTGTTTGTACTATTTTAGACGATTGGTTTTTAGTCGCAACGTCAATGCTTTGACTGCTGACGCTGGCTTTGGTCAGCGCTGCTTACAACGAGGCGGAAAACTTGGAAGATCCGCACCGTCGCTGTCGTGCGGCTCAGGCTCCATCGCGTCGGGAATTCGCGGACCGGCTGGATCTGTGGTTCCGGCTTGCTGTGGCTGACAATGGCTGCAAGATGGCCCTCTTTTCGTGCTGGAGAGATTGAGTCGCCAGGATGTTGACGTGGCTGCCTTGGCCAACCAGACACATGATGGAGCTGAGTCTTCAATCCGTACCGTCACTGGGAATCCTTGGCGTCGCGTTCTTTCGCGATGTCTTGGATCGCGTCTCGTTGACGTTGGTCACCTCCTAGATGCCTGTTCTTGTCGGCCTTTGGGGAGTCGTTATGCTTGCGCCCATCCCAAGGGAAGCTCAATCGAAAAGGGATCCCCCTCCTTAGAATTTAGAAAGGATAAACTCTGAGTCGGGAGACTCTAGTGCGAAAGAATCATCATCAAACGCTAGAGATTCACCACTGAAGCCCCATCGTGCCCATGAAAAACGGATTCCATTGGTCCGCGCGGAATGCCAATCTTCAGCGCGATCGCCAATATACAGGCAACGCTCTTCAGAGAGGTTGGCATCTTTGAGTAAGGTTGATAGGAGTGCGGCTTTATTGGCTGATGGCGGATCAACGGAGTCGGGTGAATAAACCAAACTGAAGAATCTCAGCCACTTCAATTGGCTGAGAATCAACTGAGTTGGTCGGGCACGCTTGTTGGTGGCAATATGCAGATCCAGCCCAGCGGCATGAAGGCTGGAGAGCATCTCAGGAATCCCGGAGTAAGGTTGGGTTTGCTTAAATCCCTCTGAATCGTAGTGCGATTTAAACGTGCTGATGATATTGTTGATGATGGCGGGATCCAGATCGCCCGCAAGTCGTTGGACGGTTTCTCGCAGGGGTGGGCCAATGAGGGTCGGCTCCAATTCTTGTTTGGGCTTGACGCCAACACTCCTAAAGGCTACGTCTAAACTTGATAGGATTCCAGTGGATGAGTCGACCAGGGTGCCGTCCAAGTCGAAGATGATGGTGGGGGAGAGAAGGCCTGTCAATGCTGTTGATGTGCGAGGGCCGTTTTTTGGATGGCTTCCGCCAAAGAAATTGTAACCCTCAACCCATGCAAATCCAGTGCCTTGTTGATGTTGGGAACATCGATCTCGCCGTCTCCTGAAGGCTGGGGTCTTCCGAGGGGATGAACAGTCTTGCTCGGAGCTCGTCAATCCCGTGAAAGATGGGCGAGTTTAGCGATGCTCGCAATTTCGGCAGAACCACGCGCGGCTGGAGATCACAGGTGGAGATCTGGGCGAGCGGGGGCCGGCAACCATCCCCTCAACCCGCTTCTGGTTAGATTCATGCGGAATGTGCCGATCGCTTGGTGGCATATTCGCCGGTCAGGGTTTACGATAGAAAACGGTGGTGAGAAATCAGTTCCCCGGCGGTCATCCCCTCCATGCTCCTGTTCACCCTCTAGAGAGGGTCGCGGGCCCTCTTGAGTGACACCCTCGAAGGGATTCCGTCTACCAAGTGTCGACGAGGGTGACACTCCATGGCTCGGCCATGTGGGCGGGCACCCGCATGGAGCAGTCACACATGTTGAAGGTGACATTACGGGTGTGGAGAACGTCGTTGGCGCCGGACTCCTGAATCACCTATCCCCTGTATCCATCACAAATGATGAAGTCATGGATTCCGTAATGGCTATAGATCTTCAGGATGTGCCGCAGGCTTGGTTCGCCACCGGTTTTCACCATCGGTTTCTGGCGCGGATTGGTCTCCTTCGAGATTTGTCTCCCCAAGTCACCAGCAAGAATCACTGCCTGCAAAGTTGTTGTGCCGTCCCCAGCGGGACGGGAATCACTCCCTCAGTCTGCCGCCCCCTCCCCCCGCGGAAGGCCTGGCTGGTCCGGTTTCTCCCGGGCGTCTGACGGCTGCCTCGAATGGGGCCCTTGCTAGATTCACGAGATCACTAGGGGTGCCCACCCGGGCTGAGATCACACCCTCCGAACCTGATCCGGGTCATGCCGGCGCAGGGAAGTGCGGCAAGACCTCGTCTAGACGGCATCCCGTTCCTCCCCCTGTCGTCATGCGCAGTTCCTGGATTGAGAAGCGTCGCGGCGACGCCAACGTCACCCAGCTCCACTACGCCCGGGCGGGGGTGCTCACCGAGGAGATGGCCCATGTGGCCCGCGTGGAAAACCTGCCGGAAACCCTGATTTTGGAGGAGGTCGCCCGGGGGCGCATGATCATCCCGGCCAACATCCACCACCCCAACCTGGAGCCGATGGCCATTGGCATCGCCAGTCGTTGCAAGGTGAACGCCAACATCGGGGCCTCCCCCAACGCCAGTGATGTGGCAGAGGAACTCACCAAGTTGAAGCTGGCGGTGAAATACGGGGCTGACACGGTGATGGATCTCTCCACGGGCGGGGTCAATCTCGATGAGGTGCGCACGGCCATCATCAAGGCCTCACCGGTGCCCATCGGCACCGTGCCCGTGTACCAAGCTCTGGAGAGCGTGCATGGGCGGATTGAGAAGCTGGATGCGGAGGATTTTTTGCATGTGATTGAAAAGCATTGCCAGCAGGGGGTGGATTACCAAACCATTCATGCTGGCCTGTTGATCGAGCACCTTCCGAAGGTGAAGGGAAGGCTGACGGGAATCGTGAGCCGGGGGGGCGGAATCCTGGCCCAATGGATGCTCCATCACCACAAGCAAAACCCGCTCTATACGCACTTTGAGGACATCTGTGAAATCTTCAAGCGCTACGACTGCACATTCTCCTTGGGGGATTCCCTCAGGCCTGGTTGTTTGCACGACGCCTCGGATGAAGCCCAGCTGGCGGAATTGAAAACGCTCGGCGAATTGACCCGTGTCGCCTGGACCCACGAGGTGCAGGTGATGGTGGAGGGCCCCGGCCATGTGCCGATGGATCAGATTGAGTTCAATGTGCGCAAGCAGATGGAGGAATGCGCGGAGGCGCCTTTTTATGTGCTTGGTCCTTTGGTGACGGATATTGCCCCTGGCTACGACCACATCACCAGTGCCATCGGCGCCGCCATGGCGGGCTGGTATGGCACCGCGATGCTTTGTTATGTCACCCCAAAAGAACATCTGGGTTTGCCCAATCCGGAGGATGTGCGCAACGGCTTGATCGCTTACAAGATCGCTGCCCATGCCGCCGACATCGCCCGTCACCGACCTGGGGCCCGTGATCGAGATGATGAGCTGAGTCGCGCTCGCTACGCCTTTGACTGGAATCGACAGTTCGCCTTGAGCCTCGACCCTGAGCGGGCACGGGAGTATCACGACGAAACTCTGCCGGCTGACATCTACAAAGAGGCTGAATTTTGTTCGATGTGTGGACCCAAGCACTGCCCAATGCAGACCAAGATTACTGACGCGGATCTCGAGGGGCTGGAGCAGATTTTGGTTGAACAAAAAGCCTGAGTGTGGCGGATGACCCTGCTTTTACCAGCACAGATTGGCCAACAACCCTGATTGAGCCGGGTTGAGGTCAAGCCTTCATATTGGCAAGGCCCTACCGAAAACCTGGCTGTTTTCTTTTTTGATGGGCTCAAGTTTCGGCAATCCCATCGCCCTTGGCCCAGAAGAAGCTTTCAAGATATTCCCATTATCTCAATTGAAGAGCACGCTCCCGGGAAGGAATGCCAGGTGGTTCGGTCAGGATGGGTTGTTGACTGAGACATTGGGAGCACCAGCAAGACCACAGCCCATATGGATCCGCCAGCTCGACTCGCCCTGGACAATGTCGCCTGCATCGATTCCAGGGTGAGGTAAGCGGCCAGGGCACCACAGACCAGGCGAATGCCATGAGCGGTGGCGTGGCCCGGCCATTCTCCCATCAACCGGTTTGTGGGAAAGGATAAGGATTGGGAAGCCGAGTTGGGCTTTTCCAGCGAGGCTTTAGGCCGTGCAAGTGGAGTGCGACGCCATCAGCGAGGCTGTGGATCCAGCCAGCATCAGATAGGGGGCCAGTGGCAAAACTCCCCGTGGTTCCAGGGCGCGGCCGATCATTTCCAGGGTGAATCCGCCTTGAGCGGAGATGTCTCCACCCATGTCCGAAAACAGAGCGAGCTCTTCATCAACGGTGACCCCCTGGTTGACCATGAAGCCACCCATCGCAACGCACGCGAAGGTGAATGGCGTCAACGCCGTGAGTGGGGTCAGGCCGGTCGCCCGGGGCAACTCGATCAGGTTGCTGATCAAGTCACCCCCGCCATTCGTTGCGTTGAGCCTCGTGCCTTCGCTTGCGGTTCATCTCTGGACCTAGCCCAGGCCCTTGGCCGTGGCCACCACGTTGTCGACGGTGAAGCCAAACTTCTCCAAGCAGGTTGGGCCGGGAGCGGAGGCGCCAAACCGGTCGATCGAGACAGTGGCCCCGTCAAAACCGGTGTATTTGTGCCAGCCGAAGGAGCTGGAGGCTTCCACCACCACCCGTTTGCGGCAGCTGGTGGGCAGCACGCTCTCGCGGTAGCTGGCGTCTTGCTCCTCAAAAAGTTCCACGCAGGGCATGGAGACCACCCGCACCTTGCGACCCTCAGCCCGCAGTTGGGGCGCGGCTTTCACGCAGAGGTCGAGCTCGGTGCCCGTGCCGATCAGGATCAGATCGGGGCTGCCGTCGCTGTCTTCCAGGATGTAGCCGCCTTTGGCCACGGCCCCCGGGCTGGAATTCGCCTGGTTGGGCATGGCCTGACGGCTCAGGGCCAGGGCCGTGGGGCGCTTGCGGTTGGCCACGGCCACCTGATAAGCCCCTATGGTTTCGTTGCCGTCCCCCGGACGGATCACCAGCAGATTGGGAATGGCCCGCAGGTTGGCCAAGGTTTCCACCGGCTGGTGGGTGGGACCGTCTTCGCCAAGACCGATCGAGTCGTGGGTGAGCACATAGATCACACCCAGCTCACTGAGGGCCGAGAGGCGCATGGCGCCAATCATGTAGCCGGCGAACACCAGGAACGTGCCCCCGTAGGGGATCAGGCCGCTGGTGTGGTAAGCGATGCCGTTGAGAATGGCGGCCATGGCATGCTCGCGCACGCCGAAGTGAAGGTAACGGTTGGCTTCTCCGCCCTTCTGGAAGCTGGCCTCTCCCTTGATGTCCGTGAGGTTGGAATGGGTGAGGTCGGCGGAGCCTCCGATCAGCTCCGGTAGCTTGGGCCCAAAGGCATTGAGGGCGTTGTAGGAGTGTTGTCGCGTGGCCAGGCCCTTGTCGGCCGGCGTGAAGGTAGGAAGGGCTGAATCCCAGCCCACAGGGAGTTCCCCCCGGAGCAAGCGCTCGAATTCCGCCGCTTCGGCGGGGTAGGCCTGGCGGTAGGCCGTCAGGGTGGCGCTCCAGTCGCCTTCGGCGGCCGCTCCACGCTGGATGGCTTGACGCCAGTGGTCGTAGGCCTCCTCGGGCACCACAAAGTCGCCATAGGTCCACTCCAGGGCTTTGCGGGTGAGTTCCGCCTCATCGGCCCCGAGGGCGGCGCCGTGGACTCCGGCGGTGTTGGCTTTGTTGGGAGATCCGTAGCCGATGGTGGTGGTGACTTTGATCAGGCTCGGTTTGTCCGTGACCGCCTTGGCGGCTTCCAGGGCTCGGACGATGGCGGCCACATCCGTGTTGCCCTCCGCCACATGCTGCACGTGCCAGCCATAGGCTTCGTAACGCTTCAGCACATCCTCGGTGAAGGACACGGCGGTGTTGCCGTCGATGGTGATGTGGTTGTCGTCATAGAGGGCGATCAACTTGCCCAAGCCCAGGTGGCCGGCCAGGGAGGCCGCCTCGGACGCCACCCCCTCTTGGTTGCAGCCATCCCCCATCAACACATAGGTGGTGTGGTCCACCAGGGTGTGACCGGGCTTGTTGAAGCGGGCGGCGAGATGGGCTTCGGCGATGGCCAGGCCCACGGCGTTGGAAATGCCCTGCCCCAAAGGACCGGTGGTCACCTCCACCCCCGGGGTCTCAAAGGTTTCCGGGTGGCCAGGGGTTTTGGAGCCCCACTGGCGAAACTGCTTGATGTCCTCCAGCGTCACCGAGTCGTATCCGGTGAGATGCAGGAGCGCGTAGAGCAACATGCAGCCATGGCCGGCGGAGAGCACGAAGCGGTCGCGGTTGAACCAGCGGGGATTCTTCGGGTTGTGCCGCAGCACCTTGTCCCACAGGGCGTAGGCCATGGGGGCGCAGCCCATGGGCAGGCCGGGGTGGCCTGAGTTGGACTTGTTGATCGCGTCCACCGCCAGGAAACGGATGCTGTTGATGCAGAGGCTTTCAATCGAAGTGGTGGGGGCGACGACCATGGCTGGCTCAGGGTGGGGGGCAGAGGGGCGGGGGGGTTCAGATCATCCGGCGAAACGCCAGGCAGACATTGTGACCGCCGAACCCGAAGGAGTTTGACAGCACAACATTCACAGGGTGCTCTCGCGCGGTGTTGGGCACGACATCCAGGTCGCAGGCCGGATCTGGAGTGGTGTAGTTGATGGTGGGGGGAACGACATTGTGGCCGATCGCCAGGACGGCGGCCACGGCTTCGATGCCGCCGCTGCCACCAAGAAGGTGGCCGGTCATCGACTTTGTCGAACTCACGGGTGTGCGATAGGCGTGCTCCCCGAGAGAGGCTTTGATGGCGGCGGTTTCGTTGCTGTCGTTGGCCTGGGTGCTGGTGCCGTGGGCGTTGACGTAATCCACCGCCTCAGGAGGCAAGTGGGCATCGGCCAAGGCCAGCCGCATGGCTTCAGCGCCCCCCACGCCACCGGGGGAGGGGGCGGTGATGTGGTGAGCGTCGCAGGTGGCGCCATAGCCCACGACCTCGGCAAGCACGGTGGCGCCGCGCCGCTGGGCGTGACTGAGGCTCTCAAGCACGATCACCCCCGCCCCCTCACCGATCACAAAGCCATCCCGATCCAGATCGAAGGGACGGCTGGCGGCGGTGGGGTCGTCGTTGCGAAACGACAGGGCCTTGGCGCTGGCGAACCCGGCCACCCCGAGGGGCGTGATGGCCGATTCCGCCCCGCCGCACACCATGGCGTCGGCGAGCCCGAGCTGGATGAGGCGGAAAGCGTCGCCGATGGCGTTGGATCCGGCGGCGCAGGCGGTGGCCACGGCGCTGCTTGGACCCTTGGCCCCCAGGGCGATGGCGGCCAGGCCGGTGGCCATGTTGGGGATCATCATGGGCACACAGAAGGGGCTGACCCGATCGGGGCCCCGATCCGCCAGCACATGGGCCTGGCTCTCCATCATCAGAAGGCCGCCCACCCCGGAGCCAATCGAGACGCCAACGCGCTGGGCGTTGGTGGGATCGATCACCAAGCCCGCGTGCCTCACGGCCTGCTTGGCGGCCACCACCCCAAATTGGCAAAAGCGATCCCACCGCTTGGCCTCCTTGGGTTCAAGCCAGCCGGCGGGGTTGAATTGTTTCACCTCAGCCGCGAAGCGGCAGGCGTGACGGGAGGCGTCGAACAGGGTGATTCCAGCGACTCCATTGCGCCCGGAACACAGGCCCTCCCAATACTCCTTGACGTCATTGCCGATCGGCGTGACGGCCCCCAGGCCGGTGACGACGACGCGGCGGAGTCCCTCCACCATCGAGTGCCTCAGGGTTGCTTCTCTGCGATGTACTTCACGGCATCGCCAACGGTGGTAATGCCTTCGGCGTCTTCATCCGGAATCTCGATGTCGAAGGCCTCTTCCAGGGCCATCACGAGCTCGACGGTATCGAGGGAATCGGCGCCCAGGTCGTTTTGAAAGTTGGATTCAGGCTTCACTTCGCCCGCATCCACGCTGAGCTGCTCGGCGACGATGCCGCGCACTTTTTCAAAGATCGCTTCCTGGGACATGGAGGCTGAGTGGGAGGCCACATCTTATGGGGTCGTCGGTGCGGGCTCCCCGGGCGCGTATGAACAAGGGTGACGGGGCAAGCGCTCCATGCTCCGGCGCGATCACCTCGTGGGTACCTTTGCACCACGCCCACCAAGGTCCATGTCACACGCCGTCAAGATCTACGACACCTGCATCGGCTGCACCCAGTGCGTGCGGGCCTGCCCCCTGGATGTGCTGGAGATGGTGCCTTGGGACGGCTGCAAGGCCGGCCAGATCGCTTCCTCGCCGCGCACGGAAGATTGCATTGGCTGCAAGCGCTGCGAAACCGCCTGCCCCACCGACTTCATCAGCATTCGCGTCTACTTGGGCGACGAAACCAGCCGCTCGATGGGATTGGCCTACTGACGCTTGAGGCCTGGTGCGGGACCCCGTTCCCCCATAAGCTCAGCCCGGTGATGGGGAGCTTATGTGCGGAATTGTTGCCCTAATCGGGTCGAGAGAGGCGGCTCCCCAGCTCCTTGAGGGGTTGCGTCAGCTGGAGTACCGCGGCTACGACTCCGCCGGCATCGCCACGGTGGATGACACCGGACTTCATTGCCTCAAGGCGGAAGGGAAGCTGGTGAACCTCACCGCCCGGTATGAGGCGGTGGGGGCATCAGGCCATTGCGGCATCGGTCATACCCGCTGGGCCACCCACGGCAAGCCGGAGGAGCGTAATGCCCATCCCCATTTGGATGGCAGTGGAGAGCTTGCCGTGGTGCAAAACGGCATCATCGAAAACCATCGGCCCCTGCGGGATGAGTTGCAGGCGGAAGGGGTGCGCTTCCTCTCCGACACCGACACCGAGGTGATTCCCCATCTGGTGGCACGTCGCCTGCGGCAATTAGAGGGCGAGGGCCAGGCGCCGTCGGCGGCCATGCTGCTGAGGGCCGTGAGGGAGGTGCTTCCCCTGCTGCATGGGGCCTATGCCCTGGCGGTGGTGTGGGCCAGGGTTCCTGGGGCGCTGATGGTGGCACGCCGGCAGGCACCCTTGCTCATTGGCTTGGGGGAAGGGGAGTTTCTCTGCGCCAGCGACACCCCCGCTCTGGCTGGATTTACCCGCACGATCCTTCCATTGGAGGATGGGGAGACGGCCCTGCTCACCCCCTTGGGCATTGAGCTTTACGGAGCGGATGGGGCCCGGGTGCAGCGCACCCCGAGTTTGTTGACGGGCACGGAACACGTTGCCGACAAGCGCAGCTTCCGTCATTTCATGCACAAAGAGATCCATGAGCAGCCGGAAACCGCGGCGCTCTGGGTGGCTCGCCACTTGCCAGAAGGGGCCCTGGTGGCTCTTCCCCTGGATGAGGCGGTGTACGAGGGAATCGAACAGATCGAAATTTTGGCCTGCGGCACCAGCCGCCACGCCGCCCAGGTCGGCGCCTATCTGTTGGAGCGGCTGGCTGGGCTGCCCACCAGCGTGTTTTACGCCAGTGAGTTTCGTTACTCGCCGCCACCGCCTCGGCCCCACACCCTCACCATTGGCGTCACCCAGTCTGGGGAGACGGCCGACACCCTGGCCGCTCTGGTGATGGAGCGGGAGCGGCGGGACGCCCTGGCCGATCCCGCCTATCGAGCGCGGCTTTTGGGGATCACCAACCGGCCGGAGAGTTCCTTGGGCCGGCTTGTGCCGCATCTGCTGGATATCGGAGCCGGCATTGAGGTCGGGGTGGCGGCGACGAAAACGTTTCTCGGCCAATTGCTGGCCTTTTATGGCTTGGCTCTGGCGTTCGCCGAGCGGCGCGCGGGCCTGCCCGGTGCCTTGGAGGCCGAGCGGCTCGAGGTGCTCGCCGATCAGCTGCGCGGTCTGCCGGAGGTGATGGCCCGGTTGGTGGAGGATCACGATGGCCGCTGCGCCGATCTGGCCCATCTGTTTGCCGACACCCAAGATGTGATCTTTCTCGGTCGGGGCATCAACTATCCGATCGCCATGGAGGGAGCCCTCAAGCTCAAGGAGATCAGCTACATCCACGCGGAGGGGTATCCCGCTGGGGAAATGAAGCATGGTCCGATTGCCCTGTTGGATGCCCGCGTGCCTGTGGTGTCGATCGCGGTGCCGGGCACGGTGTTCGACAAGGTGCTCTCCAACGCCCAGGAAGCCAAGGCGCGGGATGCCAAGTTGATCGGTGTGGCCCCGGCCTGCGCGGATACCGAGCTGTTTGATCTCTTGTTGCCACTGCCCCCGGTTGAGGAGTTGCTCAGTCCGCTGTTGACGGTGATCCCCATGCAGCTGTTGAGCTATCACATCGCCGCCCATCGGGGGCTGGATGTGGACCAGCCCCGCAACCTGGCCAAGAGCGTGACAGTGGAATGAGCCGTTAGATCTGGCCCACGTCAAAATCGCCCGCGAAAGCTCGCCGTTTGCCAATCGCGAAAAAGCCCAACCAAAGCAGCACGCACTGCAAGCAGTTGCGGATGGCCTCCTTGATGAAGGTTTGCCAGCGGTTGGAGCTGATCTGTAGGTGGCGTGTCGTCAAGACGTTGGTGTTTCGGTCGATCTGTTCAAGAAGATTGGCTTTGGCCTCCGCCAGCGGCACCGTGAATCGAGGCAGGGGAGTCGTGTTGGGCAGCTGGGACACCGCTTTGCGGACCTGGTCCTCGGTGGTGGCCTTTTTCACTTCGGCGCTGACACGCTTGCTGAGCTGAATTTGTTCAATTTCCCGCCCCGCCTGGTCGTTGACGATTCGCACGCCAAGGAACAACTGAAGCGGGATGAGGAGCAGCCAGCCGAGGGCCACCCAGGTGGCCAGTTTGCGCACCAGCAGGGTGCGGGTTTGGATCTGAGGATCGTTGAGGTTGAACAGACGGGCGAGACACACCAGGAGGGTGCCCAGCAAAGCCACACCACCGTTGCTGATCAGAAGAGTGAGGAGATTGAGCTGCCAGCTGGGATCCGAAAAGCGGGGGGGGATTCCATTGAGAAGATTCACCAAGAACGTGCCCAGCAGAGCGATTCCCACCCAGTGGATGAAACGGGCCCCATCAGCCATTTTCCTGGACCGGTTTTCGAAGTGCACATCTTGGGTGTTGATCTCTTCGGGGAATAGCCCGGAGTCGTCCATCAATTGTGGATCTCTGGTCACAACGCACAGACAGGGATCTTGATTAATCTAACCGATGATTAGTTTCGGGCAAGGGGTTGTTCTGTGCGGCCGTAGCGATCATCAAAGCGCACGATATCGTCTTCGCCCAAATAGGGACCGCTTTGCACCTCGATCAGCTCGACTGGGATCTTGCCGGGATTGATCAGGCGGTGCCGGGATCCCAGCGGGATGTAGGTGCTTTGGTTTTCTCCGAGCAACTCCTCGCTGCCATCCTTTTCCACCAGGGCGGTGCCCTTCACCACCACCCAGTGCTCGGCGCGGTGGTGATGCATCTGCAGGGAGAGGGAGGCTCCAGGTTTCACCTGGATTTTTTTCACCTGCCAGCGATCCCCCTCCACCACGCCGTCGTAGTAGCCCCAGGGGCGGTAGATGCGGCGGTGGGCCTTGCTTTCCGGGGCTCCTTGGCGCTCCAGTTGCCCCACCACGCCTTTGACGTCTTGGGCGCGATCCCGGTGGGCGACGAGCACCACGTCATCGGTTTCCACCACCACCAAATTGTCGACGCCCAGGCCCACCACGAGGCGGTGTTCGCTGCGGAGGTAGCAGTTGCGCGAGTCCTGGCTGATCACGCGACCCCGCAGCACATTGCCGTGGCTGTCGTGATCGGCCGTTTCCCACAGGGCACTCCAGCTGCCCACGTCACTCCATTGGGCATCGAGGGGGAGCACGCACCCGCGGTCGGTGCGCTCCATCACGGCCACATCCAGGGCCACGGACGGGCAGCCAGCGAAAGCTTCCCGTTCCAGGCGGAGGAAGTCGAGATCGGCGCTGTCGTGTTCCAGGGCGCTTCGGCAGGCGCTCACCACCTCCGGGGCCAGGCGCTCCAATTCGGCGAGGATGGCGCTGGCGCGGAAGAGGAACATGCCACTGTTCCAGGTGAAGCGGCCAGAGGCCAGGAAGCTTTCGGCGGTGGGCAAATCGGGTTTTTCCACGAACCGGGCGATCGGCACCGGTCGCTCGGCGCTGAGGGGTTCGGCCGATTCGATGTACCCGTAGCCCGTTTCCGGGGCGGTGGGCACGATGCCGAACGTCACAAGCGCTCCGGAGCTGGCGGCGGCGACGCCGGCGGCCACCGTCTGGCGGAACCGCTCCTCTTGGCGGATGACGTGGTCGGCGGCGAGCACCAGCAGCAGGGGATCCTCGCCGCGGGCGGTGGCTTGCAGGGCGGCCACGGTGACGGCGGGGGCGGTGTTTCGGCCTACGGGCTCCAGCAGGATGGCGGCGGGATCGACGTCGATCTGGCGCATCTGCTCGGCCACGATGAAGCGATGGTCTTCATTGCACACCAGCAAAGGAGGCGCCAGGCCTGGTAAGCCCGCCAGTCGCTGGTGGGTTTGCTGCAAGAGGGTGGCGTCGCTGTCTCCGGCGAGGGCCCAATATTGCTTGGGATAGGAGGCGCGGGAGAGGGGCCACAGGCGTGTGCCGGTGCCGCCGCAGAGGATGAGGGGAACCAGGGGTGGGGGAGCCATGGCGGGCGCGCGCGCGTGAAAACAGAAACTGGCTGCCATTCAAGCGAGCCCGGCGGCGCTGGAGGTTGTCGCTGGGCCAGAAGAGCACCGGGCTCCTGGGCCCCAGGGCGCTGGCCTCCCGCCATAATTGCGTTCAATTCTTGTTCTGCCTCCCTCGCCATGGACGCCGTCATTCTTCCTGGCAGCACGGTGACGGTGAGTGACCCCACCTCGATTTATCAGGGCTACAAGGGTATCGTGCAGCGGCTGAGCGGCGAGCGGGCGGCGGTGCTTTTTGAGGGGGGGTGTTGGGACAAGTTGATCACCTTGCCTTTGCGGAGTCTTGCCCTGAGCTGAGGAAGCCAGGCCCTGAAGCGAGGGTCAAGGACGGAGGTCCCAACCAGACGTTTGGCTGGCCAACAGACTTCGACCCGCCAGGGCTCAGGTGGATTGTTTGATTCTCTGACGGAGCTTGCGGCTCAAGCCAAAGACCGCTCCAGCGCCCAGGATAGGAAGAGGGCCTGGCACAGGCTGCTGGGTGATCGTGTTGCCGATCTGGCTCATGCCCTTGGCAAAGTTCCAGGTGTTGGTGATGAGGCTGCTCTCCTTGCCGAAGGGAAAGGTCAAGGGGGTGCTGGCGCAAGACCAGGACGACACCGGGATCGTGGAGCCGCAGGTGCCGGGATTGGCGCCGCTGGCCGTGGCGTTGCCGGTGAAGAGGGATCCGGTTGTGGACGTGGCCTGGCTGGCGGAGAAGGTTTTCAGCAGATCCGTGGAGTTGGTGTTCACCGCCACCGTGTAGGCCAAGGATCCGGCTCCTGTCCAGAGGCCCATGGCTTGGAAATTGACGGTGTAGCTGTTGCCCGTGTGGAAGATGATGACCAGGACCTTGTCGGCGGAGAGGTTGGAGCTCGAGTAGCTCCCCTTCGTGAAGGTGAAGTTTTTATCGCCATCGGAGCAGCCTCCACCGAGCAAAGGTGTTCAGCGGGGTGGCGACACCGCAGGCGGTGAGGGGTGGAGCGCTTCCCGCCTGGGCGGGAGAGGAGAGGAAGAGGCCCGCCGCGGCTGAGAAACTCAGCAGGACGGCTCCGCCGAGGACTTTGGACATGATGACAGGGGTCTGGCGGTGCCAGTTCCGTAAATGGATTGCCCCGAACGTAGCCGCGTTCCCAAAAAGAGGAACATGAGACTCGACATTGTTGCGAGTCTCTCAATGCTCAGCCTGAGACCCATTGCCCGGTGTGCCTTGCCGCGCGCGTTGCAGGGCGCATCGCGCCGCGGCCTGTTCCGCCTGCCGACGGGACCCTCCCCATCCTTCCCCCAGCGTGGTGGGGGCGTTGCCCGCCTCCAAGTACACCGTGCAGAAAAATCGCCGAGGGTCTCCATGGGCGGTGGTGCGCTCCTCGCAGTGGTACCGGGGAAGGCCATAGCCCCGTGCCTGGCTCCATTCCTGCAGGGCCGACTTCCAGTTGTGGCGGTGGGGATCGGCGAGCACCGCCGCGGCTGTGTCTCGCCAATGGGGTGTGAGCCAGCGGATCACCGCCTCCAGCCCGCCTTGCGGACCGCCCCAGACCAAATAGATCCCCCCCAGCAACGCCTCGGCGCTTTCCGCCAACACCGTGGCCCGGCCCGCGGAATCCCCGCTCGCCATGGCTCCCAACCGCACCACCTTCTCCAAGCCGCAGGAATGGGCCAGATCCGCCAACCAACGATCACTCACCAACTGCCCCCGCAGGGCCGACTGGTTTCCCACACTCAGTCCCCCGTGCTCGCGCCTGAGAAATTCCGAGGCGGCGAGCCGCAGCACAGCGTCACCGAGAAACTCCAACCGCTCATGGTTGAGGGGTTTTCCCAAGGAGCTATGGGTGAGGGCTTCCTCGATCGGGGCCAGGGCGGTGGCCGAGCCTCCGAGGCCTCCCGGTCCAGAGGGATCCAAGCCAATCTCACGGAGAAAGGCCACAACTTGGGCGAGTCGCTGGGGCGTCACCGGCGGCGGGGCGTCTGGCTCCCAGCCTGGCGCGGCACGCGACATGACGTAGTGAGTACATTGGCATAGCCAACAAAAAACCCGGAACTAGTCCGGGTTTCAAAAATATAAATCAATCCGTAAGAATCGGCTTAGGCAGAGGCTTTGACCCGCCCCCGAAGTTTACGGCTGAAGCCAAGTGCCGCACCCGCGCCAATGATTGGCAGGGGGCCAGGTGTCTGAACGATGGTGTCGGAGAACGTGTTCACGAGACCTTGAGTTACCATGACGTTGCCGGAGTAATTCAATGTCATCCCTGTCAAGTCGTGCATACAGGTTGGTGAGCTGGCAGAACCAGCACCATCCGAAGAGAAGGAAGCGGAGACTAGTGGGCAAATGGGAGTTCCACCTGTTACATATGCCATAAGGTCTTTACTGCCCGCATTAATTCCAAGTGGAGAGCTGGACCCAATTTGGGTGGCGAATGCGTATAACCTCATTGGGGAGGTTGCTGGAATAATCGTAACATCGTAAGAGTAGCTGAGTGTGCCACCCGCAACTCCATACCCGCCAGCAGCAGCAAAGCTGTGCTGTTCCATACCAGCAGTAGGAACATTGGATATGGAAAATGATGAGGATGACCAATCACCAGATGTAAATTGGAAGTTGCTATATGTTTTATCTCCAACAGTACAAGTGATGTTGTCACCACCAGCAACTGCCGCCTCCCACTGTGCATAAGTGAAGGTTCCAGAATCGACCCCTGGTGTGCATAGGGCAGCGCTTGCGCTTTGAGGGCTGAAGATCGCCAACCCTGCCGAGAGACTCAGCAAGATTGCCGAACCATGAGAAAATCGCATTGGAGGAATGGAAACGATGTTCCAATCAAAAAGGTACAACTCATCATAGCTGGAAACTCTGGATTGGTGGGCTTGGGGCGGCAGAATGGTCAAGATTCTTGCGACCATGATTGAGACCCGTTGCCATCTGGTGCTTTTAATGAATATGAACCCGTTCGTTGGTGAGCGGCGCTTTCTGGATTCTTAACTTTAATTTTCTATTTGGACCCAATCGCGGATCTAGGCGGAGGTAAAAGTTTTTAGGCGTTTGATCCGTCGTCCGCGGATTTAGGGAAGCTCTGATCAAGACCGCTTAATCCAAGCGCCCTAGTCTCATTCTCGTCAATGAGACGACATTGAGCAGATTATGCTCTTGTTTTGCTCACAGCAGTCGGCGCAAAGAAGTTGGGGCAATTTCC
>Ga0315904_10000877_pt1 | contig 47932 bp, 38 predicted proteins | sample LakEriMetagenome_6_FD_203529 | JGI IMG/M metagenome (GOLD analysis project Ga0315904, IMG submission 203529) | Freshwater fungal communities from buoy surface, Lake Erie, Ohio, United States - Buoy 12 MA120 | ecosystem: Environmental > Aquatic > Freshwater > Lake | place: USA: Lake Erie, Ohio...
TGCAGGCCGCCGGCGAGATGGTGCCGGTGGCCGTGGACACGCCCACGGCGCCGTTCGTCGCCGACGCGCTGGTCGCCGCGGCGATCGGCCTGCGGTGCGGCGTGTCGCTGGAGCGGATCGCCCGCGGGATCGAGGCCGCGGGCAGCGTGCCCGGCCGCACGGAGCGGATCGACCGCGGCCAGGACGTGCCGGTGTTTCGCGACGCGCCCACCAGCGGCCATGCGTTGGCGGCGACGCTCGTCAGCCTGCGGCGGCTGACGGCGGGCCGGCTCGCGGTGGTGGCCGACGACCGTTGGGTGCGGACCGTGGGCGCGGGGGCCGTGCGCCGGCGGCTCACGCGGTGGTGCGACGAATGCATGATCGTGCCCATGACGATGATGGCCGACGATGCGGCTGCGGGCGACGTGACCGCCTACGCCCGGCTCGATCGCCTGCTCGGCGGGCTGGGCCGGCGGGATTGCCTGCTCGTGCTCGGTGCGCCGCGGCGGGGACCCGACGGGGGCGGGCCGGACGACGGCGAGCCCGCCCTCGCGCACGTGGTTGACGGATGGCTGCAGTTGGCCCATCCGCCGCGTGAGCGGCTCGGTCGGCGGGTCGCCTGATCGGTGCCGGGCGCTTAGGTCGGTCGGCGCGCGCCGCGCGGATGGACGGAAGAGCGGGGCGTGAGGCACAATCTGTTCCGTCCGCCGTCCCGGGCGGTTGGGCCGGCTGGCCGGTCCGGCGCCGGAGGGCACGAGGAGTTCGCGATGCATCAGGGTTCGAAGACCAAGGAGTCCGCCGGTGGCCCGGCCGCCGGCGGCAACGACGCCGCGTCCACGGCGTTCGACGATCTCAGCGTCGCCGTGTCGTGCGGCGAGCCGCTGGCCCACCACACCTGGCTGGGCCTGGGGGGCGCGGCGGGGTATTTCTGCGAGCCCGTGGACGTCGAGGCGCTGGGCCGCGTGGTGCGCCGGTGCCGCGACCGCGGGATTCCGCTCCGCGTGATCGGCGGCGGGTCGAACGTGCTCGTCTCGGCCGCCGGCTTCCCCGGCATGGTGGTGCGACTGTCGGCGGCTCCCTTCTGCGGCATCGAGGTGCGGAAGCCGGCGATCGTCGCCGGTGCCGGCGCGAAGCTCGTGCACGTCGTGTCGGCGGCGGTGCAGGCCGGACTCGCGGGTTTGGAAACGCTCGTCGACGTGCCCGGCACCGTGGGGGGAGCGCTCGTCGGCAACGCCGGCGGTCATGGTGGCGACATCGGCGCCTGCGTGCAGTCCGTCACCGTCATGCTGCTCGACGGCAGTGTCGAGGTGCGCGAGGGGGCCCGGCTGGCCTTCGAGTCGCGGTGGAGCAATCTCGATGATTGCATCGTCATCGGCTGCCGTCTCGAACTCGACGCGGAGAGCCCCGAGCAGCTCACGAAGCGGATGCAAAAACAGTGGATCGTGGGCCGCTCCCAGCAGCCCAGCGGCACGCGGGCGGTGGCGATGATGTTCAAGGACCCGCTCGGCGCGACGGCGGAATCACTGATCGTGCAAGCCGGCGCCCGCGACATGCGGTCCGGCGACGCGGCGGTCTATGCACCACACGCGAATTACGTCGTGGCCGGGTCGCAGTGCAGCAGCGACGACGTGCGGACGCTCGTGGAGGCGGTCCGGTCACGCGTCCGCGAGCGGCTGGGAGTCGAACTGACGCCGCAGGTCGACGTCTGGTGACCAGTCTGCGCACCGCCATGAACACGCCCCCATCCCGCCGCAAGCCGCCGCCGGAAGCCGAGCCGAGTCCCGGACGGGTCGCCGCCTTCGTGGCGGAGCACCGTGCGGGCCTGGCCGCCCTGGCGGTGCTGGTCGCCGCGGTCCTGGCCGGCTGGGCGGCGTGGTCGCGGTTCGGCGACGGCACCCGAGCCCATCCCGACGTCGTCCTGCTGCCGGATGCAGTGCGGCTCACGGGCGTCGCCGAGTGGGTGAAGGGAGACATGAAGGTCGAGGCACTGCGAAACGCCAGCCTGGATCAGGGCCTGCCGCTCGACGACCCGGAGCTGCAGCGGCGGCTCGCCCGGGCGTTCGACATCCATCCGTGGGTGCGCCGCGTGGTGAGCGTGGAGTTGATGCATCCCGCCGCGGCCGTCGTCGAGGTGGAGTGTCGCGAGCCGGTGGCGATGGTCGCCTGGCAGGACGGCCTGCTGGCGGTGGACGCGGAGGCCGTCGTCCTGCCGAGCGCCGACTTCACGGCCGCCGCCGCCGCCCGCTATCCGCGCGTCACCGGCATCGAGTCGAGTCCGCAGGGCACGGAGGGATTTCCGTGGGGCGACGCCGCGGTGGAGGAGGCGGCCGCGGTCGCGGCCGCGCTCGGACCGGACTGGGCCGCGCTGCGGCTGGTAGAGATCCGACCGGTCCGCGAGCGGAACCTGCGGATGTGGGAAATAGTCGCCGCCGACGGCAACCGAATCTTGTTCGGCTCGGCACCCGGCCGGGAAACGGCCGGTGAGCCGCCGGCCGCAGCGAAGCTCGCGCGGCTCAAGGAACTGGGGCCGACCGGCGGCGACGGCCGGCTCGACTTGACCGGCGAGCCGCGTGAGCCGTCCGCCCCGCGGTCGATCCCTGCCGGCTGAAGGAGGCCGCGGCGATGTCCTGCATGCGACTCGATCCTGTCACGTCCACGCTGTGCGTCATCGACGTGCAGGAAAAACTGCTGCCGGCGGTGGCTGGCGGCGACCGCGTGGTCGACCGCTGCGTGCGGCTGGCTGCGGCGGCGGAATTGCTCGGCGTGCCGGCGATCCTCACCGAGCAGTATCCGCACGGGCTGGGTCCGACGCCGCCGGCGCTCGCCGGGCGGCTGCCGCCGGCGGTGGGCAAGCTGGCCTTCAGCTGCTGCGGCAGCGAGGCTTTCGTGGCGGCGCTGCCGGCCACGGCCGCGACGGTCGTGCTCGCGGGTCTGGAGACGCACGTCTGCGTCGCGCAGACGGCGCTCGATCTGCTGGCTCGCGGCCTCGGCGTGTTCGTGGCGGTGGATGCGGTCACGTCGCGGCATGCGCTCGACCACGACGTCGGCCTGCGGCGACTGGAGGCGGCCGGCGCCGTGCTGACGACGAGCGAGGCGGTGCTCTTCGAGTGGTGCCGGTCCGCCGCGCATCCGCAGTTCCAGGCCGTCCGCCGGCTCGTGCTGTGAGCCGGCCGCGGAGCCATTGCGGCAGTTGCATGGTTCCGCCGGCGATTCAAGCGTGCGTTTTTCGGCGGACAGGGTAGGATCGCAGGCCCGGATGCGGACACTTCAAAACCATCAGGAACGCAGGAAAGGTCGATCGTCATGAAGCGGGTCGGGATCGTGGGCTGGCGGGGCATGGTGGGGTCGGTGCTCATGGACCGCATGCGTGCCGAGGACGACTTTTCCCATTTCGAGCCGGTCTTTTTCTCGACCTCGAATGCCGGCGGGACGGCCCCGCCTCAGGCCCGCGGCGCGGCCGTGCTCCAGGACGCCTTCGACGTCGCCGCGCTGGCTACGTGCGACATCGTGCTCACGGCCCAGGGAGGCGACTACACGTCGCGGGTGTTTCCGCAGCTCCGCGGGCAGGGCTGGCAGGGGCACTGGATCGACGCCGCCTCCACGCTGCGGATGAACTCCGACGCCGTGATCATCCTCGATCCGGTGAACCGCGCTGTGATCGACCGCGGCCTGGAACAGGGAATCAAAAACTGGATCGGCGGCAACTGCACCGTCAGTTGCATGCTCATGGGCTTGGGCGCGGTCTACAAGGCCGGGCTCGTGGAGTGGATGACCACCCAGACCTACCAGGCCGCCTCCGGCGGGGGCGCCCAGCACATGCGGGAACTGCTCACCCAATTCGGCACGCTGCACGCCGAGGTGCGCGACCTGCTCGGCGATCCGCACGCGGCGATCCTGGAGATCGACCGTCGCGTGATCGCCCGCCAGCGCGGCCTCACGGCGGCCGAGACCGCCCAGTTCGGCGTGCCGCTCGGGGGCTCGCTCATCCCGTGGATCGACAAGGATCTCGGCAACGGGATGAGCCGCGAGGAGTGGAAGGGCATGGCGGAGACCAACAAGATCCTCGGTCGGGGAGAGACGTTCGGCACGCCGCCCGTTCCGGTGGACGGGTTTTGCGTGCGGGTCGGAGCGATGCGGTGCCACAGCCAGGCGCTGACGTTCAAACTGACGCGGGCCGTGCCGCCGGCGGAGATCGAGGCGCTGATCGCCGCCGACAACGAGTGGGTGAAGGTGGTGCCCAACACCCGCGAGGCGACGCTCCGCGAGCTGACCCCCGTCGCGGTCACCGGAACGCTCACGATTCCCGTGGGCCGCATCCGGGCCCTGGCGATGGGCCCGGAATACGTCGGCGCTTTCACGATCGGCGACCAGCTGCTGTGGGGCGCGGCCGAGCCGCTCCGCCGCATGCTGCGGATCCTGCTCTGACCGGCCGCCGGCCGGGGCAGCGGGCATGCGGGCCCGCCGATCCGCGAACGGTCGCTACCGGAGGCGGGCGATGACGGCCTCGTGAGCCGGGCCATGGGCGGTGAACGTGAACGTGCGGGCCGTGGGCGAGTCGATCGTGATCACCACGTCGAGCCTGTCGGCCGGGAGCGCAGCCGTGATCCGCTCGGGCCACTCGACGAACACCCATTTGGCCCGCGCGACGGCGTCCTGCCAGCCCACCTCGTGCAGGTCGTCGGGCCCGGTGAGCCGGTACATGTCGGCGTGGAGGAGCATGCCGGTGCGGGTTGGGTGCTCGTGCACGAGGCCGAACGTGGGGCTGACCACCTCCGCCGGATCGATGCCCACGGCGGCCGCGAAGGCTTTGACGAACGTCGTCTTGCCGGCGCCGAGGTCGCCCGCCACGGCGATGAAGGAGCGGTCGGGCAGGGCCGCGGCCAGTGCCTGGGCCAGCGGTGCCAAGGCGGCCTCGGTCGCGATCGTGCGCGAGCAGGTGGGCATGGTTGCGTCAGGCGTCGAAGGCGTGGACATAGCCCCGGGCCGCGAGCGGCGCGCGGCGTCCGTCGGGGCCGCTGGAGAACAAACCCTGGCCCTCCACGACCTCGCCGATGATGGTCACGGGCGTGCCCAGGGCGGTGTTTGCCTCCGCGGCGAGCGTTCGCGCGGTGTCGGGCGGCAGGGCGAGGAGCAGTTCGAAGTCTTCGCCGTCGGCGAGGGCGTGGTCGAGGGGCGTGCGGTCGTCGCCCGGCTGTCGGCTCATCCGCACCGCATCCGCATGGATCGGCACGCGGTCGAGATCGAGCACGGCGGCCGTGCCGCTGGCGGCCATCATCCGGGCCAGGTCGAGCGACAGCCCGTCGCTGACGTCGATCGCCGCATGCACCGCAAACCGCTCCGCGATCCACAACGCCTCGCGGACCCGCGGTTCGACGGCGAGATGGCGACCGAGGAGGCTGCCGCCGCAGCCGCCCGTGACGGCGATCAGGTCACCGGGCCGGGCGCCGTCGCGACGCCAGGCGGCACCAGGCGGCACGCTGCCCAGCGCCGTGACGCTGATCACGAGTGGCCCGTCCCAGGCGTTGGTATCACCACCGGCCAGGGCGACCGCATGCCGCGCCGCCAGGGCCGCGAGCCCCTCCTGCAGGCCACGGGCGAGGGCTTCGCCCCCGCGACGCGGCAGGGAGACCGCGACCACGGCCGCCTCGGGCCGTGACCCCATGGCGGCCAGGTCGCTCAGGTTCACCGCCAACGCCTTGTGGCCGACGGCCTGGGGCGGGCAGTCGGGGCCGAGGATGAAGTCCACGCCCTCCATGAGCATGTCCACCGTGACCACGGTCCGCCGCTGCGCGGGCGGTCGGAGCACGGCGGCATCGTCACCGGCGGGCACCTCGAGCCGGGGATCGGCGGGGAGACGGGGCAGCAGCCAGGCGAGGAAGTCGGTTTCCATGGGGCGTCGCATGCACGTGTATGGGGCGTAATGCGCTCATCTCGCCCCGTCGTTGAGCCAGTCTGCCTCTGGGGACTGGTCTTGCGTTTCCGGTCTGTCGGGTTCGGCGGTTCCGTTCTTTGCAGCCCGAGGCGTGAGCCGAGGGAATGCGGATGGCCTCTGGTGGAGCGACGCGGATTCCCTCATCTGACGATTCGGGCCTCCCGGCAGCGGCGCCGGCGTGGCCACCGCGTTGCTGGTTCCGTGGCTCGACACCTGTCTCATCTGCTATCGCTGCATGCGTGCCGCGGCTCACGCCCGGGAAACCTACGGCGTAAACGACCGTTCCGTCGGCCGGGGCAAGCGCGAGGCGAGCGTTGCGGCCAAGTGTATGCGAACGCCGCCGGTCATGCTGCCAGCCGCGCTACCGCAGGACGGTGTCGGAGACGATGTGGCCGAAGAGCGTCTCCCGGCCGCGGAGCACGTAGAACTTGATCGGATTCAGGTGCTCCTCCTGGGACTTGTCCAGGATGTAGGAGATGTTCTCCAGGGCGATCGTCTCCCAGACGTGGAGGCCGACGAGGATGTCGCCCTCCTTGATGCCCTGCTCGGCGGCCGGGCCGTTGGGCCGCACCTCGGTGACCACCAGGCCGCCCCGGTAGCGGGCCTGGAGCTTCTGCACCTTGCCCGCGGCCGCCGGCTGCAGCCGCAGGCCGATCTCCTTCCAACACCGCTCGTCAAGCGGCATCGCGTCGCGCCGCATCGCCGCCAGCGGCAGGTCGATCCGCTCCTCGGCGCCGGCGCGAACGACCGTCACCGGCACCCGCTCGCCGGCCTTGCGGCCGAGCAACGCCCGCTCGATGTCGAGCTGCCGCGACACCGGGACGTCGGCGATCCGCGTGATCAGGTCGCCCGCACGCACGCCCACCGTGGCCGCCGGGCTTTCGCGGTGCACCGCCTCGACGACCACCCCCGGGCGGCCGTCCGGCTTGGCCACGATGCCGTGCCAGGTGTGATCCACCCGCTCGACCGACATCAGGCGGGTGACGACCTCGAGCACGTCGTCGATCGGAATCGCGAAGCCGATGCCCTGGGCGCCTGCACGCACCGCGACGTTGATGCCGATCACCTGGCCGTCGATGTTGAGCAGCGGGCCGCCGGAGTTGCCGGGGTTGATGCTGGCGTCGGTCTGGATGAGATCGTCGTACCGCTGGGTGCGGCTTACCTCCACGCAGCGGTGCAGGGCCGAGATGATGCCGCGGGTGACGGTGTGCTCGTAGCCGTAGGCGTTGCCGAGGGCGAGCACGGTTTCGCCGATCATCAGGTCGCTGGAGGTGCCGATCGTGATCACCGGCAGCGGCGTGTCGATGTCGACCTTGATGACGGCGAGGTCGGTTCGCGGATCGTGCGAGACGAGCGTGGCCGCGACGGTCCGGCCCGAGGCGAGCGTGACCTCGATCCGCCGCACGCCGTCCACGACGTGGAAGTTGGTGACGACGTAGCCCCGGGAATCGATCACGACCCCCGTGCCCATGCCGTTGACGCGGCGCATCTCGCCGCCATCCTCCTCCGCGCCGCCGACCATCTTCTGGCCGTGGATGTTGACCACGGCGTCGCGCTGCGACTCGATCGCCCGGACGATCACGGAACGGCGGGCTTCGGAGGCGGGTGCCCGAGTCGCGGCGACCGCCAGGAAAGCGGTCGCGAGCGGCAGGACGATCCACGGGCACCGCATGAAGTTTTGGCTCCCCCTGGCACAACGGCGGACGACGGTCATGCCGCCCCGGCGTTGTCAGAAGCATCGGCCCCCCGGCGGCGTCCGATCACCGGCGGGTGCTGCGGCCCGCACAGTCTGCCCAGTCCGAGCCGCGAAATGCCCTGTTTCCTGACGATTTCCCGGCCGTGCGGGCAGGACGAGAAAGACTCAAGAGTCGCGCGGGCGGTCCGGGCCGACGAGGAACGGCAGGAGCTGGAGGGCGAGGAACGCGCCCAAGGCCACGAGCACGACGACCGGCCAGGCGTCGGCGATCCGCGTGGCGACGGTCTTCACGATTCCCCAGCGCTGCGGATCGAGCTCGTTGGCGATGCCGCCGACGAGCGTGGCCGCGACGAGCACGAGCAGGCCGGCGAGCACGATCGCGCAGCCGAGTGATGCCATCGTGCCGCGGAACGTGCCGAGCTCCGAGAACTCCTCACGGTGGAGGTCGATCGCCCGCCCCTTCGCCAGGCTGCGCGGCACCGTCTCGGCCAGTTCGACCGCGCGGGCGGCGTCGGCCCAGGTGGCGGTGGGAACGCCGTCGCCCGCGTCTCCGCCCGCGAGGCGATCGAGCAGGCAGGCGGCGGTGTCGAACGCGAGTTGCTCCACCGGAGGGCCGGACCACGTCCATGGCCGCGTCGGGTCGTCGGCTGCTTCGACCTCGATGGTGCCGCGGGCGTGCTGCAGGGTGATCGCCAGGGCAGGGGAGTCGCCCGGGGCCACCTGCCACCGCGTGGGCACCAGGTCGGGGCCGCTGAACCCCACGGCGAGCGTGCTCCAGGCCGCGTCGGGATCGATGGCACCGAGCGTCGCCAGGCGGGCGGGATCACCGGCCAGCACGCGGACCAGGTCGGCGTCGGCGGCCAGGCGGGCGAGCACCGTGTCGCGGGTCCGGGTCGGCATGCGGCGGACGAGGCCGATCGACTCCAGCGGGCCGAGCGGGCCCGAGCCGGACAGGCCGGCCTCGATCGCGGCCCGGAGCCGCCGCACGAACGGATGCAGGCGGGCGGTGAGCAGCGGCACGAGCCGGGCGCCGGTGTCCTGGCGGATCATGTCGAGCTCGTAGGCCCAGAGCATCGACAGCTCCAGCGGCTGCGCGAGGAGGAGCGTGCGGCCGGCCTGCACGAGCGTGCGCACGGCCTCCGCCCGGGCGGCATTCCAGTCCGCGCTGCCCACGATCACGGCGTCGCAGCTCGTCGCATCGAGCAGGGCCTGCCAGGAGTCGGCCCGCCGCAGGCCGGCGAGTGGGCCCGGCAGCGACGCGGGCAGGTCGCAGCCGATGACGACTGCGTCGCCGCGGCCGCGGGCGGCCTCCACAACCTGCAGCACCTGCGCGTCGATTCCGAGAAGTCCGAGGTTCATGCCGGCATTGTTCCCTGCGGTCGCCCCGCCCGCCAGCCCGGGCGGCAGGCAGGCTGGTCGCGTCGGGGCGGGCAGGGTACAAGCGGTCTTCGATCCGCAAGCCTGGAGGCTTGTGACACGGATCCGGGTTGCGGCCGGCTGGGCGAGGTGCATGATGCGGGCGGAAGTGATCGCCATCGGCGACGAACTGACCTCGGGCCAGCGGCTCGACACCAACAGCCAATGGCTGTCGGCCGAACTCGGCGTGCTCGGGGTGCCGGTGGTGTTTCACACGACGGCCGCCGACACGCTGGAGGCGGGCGTGGAGGCGTTTCGCGCGGCCGCCGCCCGGGCCGACCTTGTCGTGGCCACCGGCGGCCTCGGCCCCACGGCCGACGACCTGACCCGCGACGTGCTCGCGGCCGTGGCCGGCAGTCCGCTGGAACTCTCGGCCGAGGCCCTCGCGGCGGTCGAGTCGCGGTTCGCCCGGCGCGGCATGCCGATGCCGGAGACCAACCGCCGGCAGGCGCTCTTCCCACGCGGCAGCCGCATCATTCCCAATCCTGAGGGCACGGCCCCGGGCATCGACATGGAAGTCGGCGGCCGCGCGCGGATCTTCGCCCTGCCGGGCGTGCCGGCCGAGATGCGGACGATGTGGCGGGGCACCGTGATGCCGGCCATCCTCGGCATGCTGCCCGAGCGGGCCACGATCGTGCAGCGCCGCATCAAATGCTTCGGCGCCGGCGAGAGCGCCATCGAGGCCATGCTGCCCGATCTCGTGCGGCGGGGACGCGACCCGCTCGTGGGGATCACCGCCCACGAGGCCACGATCACGCTGCGGATCGCCGCCCGCGGCCGCGACGAGGCCGAGTGCCGCGGCAAGATCGCCGCCACCGAGGCGACGATCCGCAACTGCCTGGGCCCGCTCGTGTATGGCGTCGAGGATGACGAACTGGAAGACGCGGTGGTCGCCGCCGTGGCCGCCGCCGGGGTGACGCTGGCCACGGCCGAGGTCGGCACCGATGGCCGCGTGGCGGCCCTGCTCGCCCAGGCCGCGGCCCGCAGCCCGCAGGGCGGCTGCTTTCGGGGCGGCCGGGTGCTGCCGCGGTCGGCCGACTCCGGCCTGGCCGCCGCGCTCGCAGCCCGGGCCCGGGCCGAGCATGACGCGGCCGTGGGGCTGGGCATCGGTCCGGTGGAGCCGATGGCCGACGGCCGCGGCGAGATCGAGATCGTGCTCGTGACCGACGCCGGCGTGGAGCGGTTTCGACATATGCTGGGGGGCGGGGCCTTCCTGGCCGGCTCGCGGGCGGCGAAGTTCGCGATCGACCAGGTGCGACGCTGGGCGCTGGCCCCCGGCTGGCCGGGGCCAGGAGCTGCAGGAAAAGAGCACGATGCACGGTGATCCCCGGGGCGGCGCGAGCCGCACGACGCTTCTCTTTCTCGGGCTCGTGGGCCTGGTCGGGCTGATCGTCTGGCCGTCGCTCGCGGGGCGGATCCGCTACGCCCAGGTGCGGAGTGAACTGGCGGCGATCGGCGACGCGGCCGCCGGCACCGAACTGGCCGCCATCGGCAAGATGTTCACCACGCTGCCCCGGATCGTGGGTCCGACGGTGGTCAACGTGACGGCCAAGCGGCGGGTGCTGACGATCGCCGACGAGATCGCCTCGCTGCGGGGGCTCAAGCCCGTCGGGGCGACGAGCGAGTCGGTCGGGTCGGGAGTGGTCTTGGCCGAGGACGGCGCGATCGTCACCAACTACCACGTCGTGGCCAACAGCGATGCGATCGATGTCACCCTCGCCGACGGGCGAAAGTTCACCGCCGACCTGGTTGGGGCCGACGCCGCCACCGACCTTGCCGTCCTCAAGATCGCCGCCCGCGGGCTGCCGGTCGCCGCCTGGGGCGACAGCGACGCCCTCGACGTGGGCGAGATGGTGTGGGCGATCGGCAACCCCTTCGGCCTCGACCGCACGATCACTCGCGGGATCGTCAGCGCGAAGGGCCGCCGCGGCGTGGTCGACAGCCCGTACCAGGAGTTTCTCCAGACCGACGCCGCGATCAACCCGGGCAACTCCGGCGGGCCGCTCGTCGACGTCCACGGCCGCGTGATGGGGATCACCACCGCCATCGTGGGCCGCGATTTCACCGGCATCGGGTTCGCGATCCCCAGCAACACCGCTCGGCAGGTCTACGACGCGATCCTCGCCTCCGGCTCCATGGAGCGCGGCTACCTCGGCATGGCCCTGCGGCCGACGCCGCCGGATGTGGCCGGCGTGCTCGTGGCCGGCGTCGAGCCGCGGTCACCCGCCGTGGTGGCCGGGATCCGCCCGGGCGACGTCGTCGTCCGCTTTGACGGCGAGGATGTCGGGGATCCGGCGTCGCTGGTGCTCCTGCTGACGCGGGCGCCGGTCGGCGCGCGGGTGACGCTCGACGTCGTGCGGGACGGCGACACGCTCTCCGTGCCCGTCGAGGTGGGCCGCCGGCCCCGGCGGTGAGCCGGTCGCCCGCGGCCTCACCCGCCCGCGGCCGGATCGGTGGCCGACGCGTCGTCGCCGCCGGGCAGGTCGTCGAGCATCTTCGTGAAGTTGAAGTCGCCGCCGCCGAAGGCGGTGAAGCCCCCCAGGCCGCCGCCGGCATCGGCCGACTCGGCCGCCGGATTCGCGGCCGGACGCTGCCGGGGCACCGGCGTGCCCTGCGGCCGCTTCGCCATCGCGGCGGCGACGGTGGCGAGCCACTCGGCCGACGGAAACGCATAGGGGCGGAACTTCTCCAGCGTGCCGGTCTCCTCGTGGATGAACAAGGCCCGTTGCGGGCCCAGCTTGGCGGCCGCGGGCGTGTCGACGAGCTGGCTGGAGTCGTTGCCGCTCATCTGGAAGAGGACCCGCAGTTCGAACTCCTTGATCGCGTTGCGGTCGAACGTGCGCTGCAGGTTCGTCAGCGAGTCGCACCAGATGATGGCATGCACGCCGACGGCCGGACCGTCCTTGATGAGCGTGAGGAAGTTCTCCGCAGGCCCGGCTTTCTTGTCGCCCATCGAGAAGCCGAAGTCGCTGTCGCTCTTGCGGAGCTCGCGGAAGCGGCCCAGATCGCGAACGACGACGAACACCGCCTCGGCGTCGATGATCTGCCCGTCAAGCCGGCGACGGATCTCGGCGGCCAGCGTCTCCAGGGAGTCGGCCGTGCCCAGCCGGCCCACGACCTCGATCTCGTGGGGCAGGTGGTCGGCCAGTTTCGCGAGCAGCAGGTCGGGCTTCTCCTCGGCGATCGCCGGCTCGAGAAGCACGAACCGCGCGGCGCGGCCGAGGCCGCCGCCGGGGTGTGGGTCGTGGCCGGCGGCGAGGCTGGTGATCGCCATCGCCAGCAGGCTGGCTCCCAGGTCCTCACGCTGGCCGACGATCAGCAGGTTGGCGCCCCCCTGGCGGCGGAAGATCGCCGCAGTGGGGTCCTTGATGGCGATCGCGTCGCCGAGCCAGGCCAGCGGCGCGGCCATTTCCCGACCGTGCACGGTGCCGGCGTCGAGGAGCTCCGTGAGCAGGGGGTTGCCCGCCGGATCGGCCGCCTGGTTGCCGTCGAACACGATCCGCGGCAGCTGCGGGATGTCGGTCCGCCGGTCGGCCAGTTCCCGGAGCGCGCCCAGATACCGCTCCCGACGGTCGTCGTTGAGGAACACCACCTGGAACGGGTTGTTGCCCTCGACCATGCCGTTGGCGTCGTTGTAGATCGCCTCGCCGGGCCGCGTCAGCAGGCGGGCGGCGGTGTTGTCCTCCGAGAGGATGAGGCTCGAGTCGGCCTCGTTGCACTGCAGGGCGATGCGGACGGCCATCTGGCCCATCGTGGCTCGCGGCAGGCTGTAGGAGCCGCCGAGCGTCTGGGAGCCGAGGAGCACGTGCATGCCGAAGGCCCGGCCCTGGCGGACCAGACGGTCGAGGATCAGCGACGCGTCCTGGGCGATCTTGTCGTCCTCGACGAAGATCTCCTGAAACTCGTCGATGAGCAGCAGAATCCGCGGCATCGGGTCGGGGTGGCCCGTCTGGCGGAACCCGGCCACGTTCTGCACCGACAGCTCACGGAACAGGTCGCCACGCCGCTTCAGCTCGCGGTCGAGCTGCTCCATCACGGAGAGGCCGAACTCGCGCTCGCTCTCGATGGCGATCACGCGGGCGTGCGGCAGCTTGTAGTGATCGTAGAGCTTGAACTCGACGCCCTTCTTGAAGTCGATGAGGTAGAACTGGATCTCGTTGGGGCTGTACTGCAGCGCGAGGCTCGTGATCATCGCGTGCATGAGGGTCGACTTGCCGGAGCCCGTCTTGCCGGCGATCAGGCAGTGCTGGCTCGTGCCCTTGCCGAGCTTGAGGAACTGCAGCTTCTTGGCGCCGGCGGGGCCCAGCGGTGCGAGCACCTCGTTGGCCGTGCTCCCCTGCCACCAGTCCTCCTCGGCCGGAGCGACACGGTCGAACGGCACCTCGATCCGCTTGGCGGCCTTGGCCGCCTTGCCCACCCGCTGGATGATCTGCGTGAACACGTCGTCGGCGGGCGCCTGCTCCACGGCGAGGGGCCACTTGGAGAACTCCGGGTCGTTCCAGGTGAACGTGCCGTCCTTGAGGACGAGCGTGGTCGCATGCTGCTCCAGTTCGGCGAGGCTGAAGCCCGACGGCATCTGGGCCTTGGTATCGACGGAGATGATCGTGTACACGCCGCAGCGGGCGCCCGAGGCGGCGATGCTCGCCAGGCGGCGGGCGCTGGTCTCGTTGAAGTTGGCGGGGAAGTTGGCCACGACCACGAACCGGTATGGCTCGGGCACCTCCGCCTCGGCGTTGTAGGCCCCGATCGACTCGTACTCGTTCCGCAGGTACTTCTGGATCACCACCTCCATCTGCTCGGTGATGTCGGCCAGCTTCTGTTCGATGAGCGGCGGCTCCGTCCAGATCCGGCTGGTAACGAGCAATTCGTCGTGGTCGGCCAGATGCATGAAGCCGGCGAACTGCTTGCCGAGGCCGAGCGGATCGATGATCGTGAACCGGCTTTGTCCCGGCGGGATGCCGGTGGCGATCCGCAGCGTGAGCGCCTGGAGCATGGCCGAGGCCGTCTCCTTCTGGTCGGCCGTCGTCTTGATCAGCAGCGAGGAGTGGACGGGGTAGGGAAGGATGGCCGGCTGCGTCCACGACACCGGACCGAAGGCGTTCAGCGCCGGCTCCCCCGACACGCCCCCCGGCACCCTCTCCAGCGACAGCCCCAGCGACCCGAACCGCAGCCCGGGCGGCGGTTCGGCCGGCAGGGGCACGTCGTCGCGGGCCAGTTCGTCCCAGGGCCGGAAGGCGGCGGCGTCGATGCGGGCGGCCTCCTCGTAGACGGCGGCGGTCCGCTCACGGACCTCCTGCCAGCGGGCGGTCATCGCGCGGTGCCGCTCGTCGCGGCGGCGGTCGGCGGCCGCCAGCCGCTCGTCACGCTCGCGTTCGAGCCTGGCGATGTCCTCGCGGCCGCTGGTATCCAGGGCGGCCAGCCGCGGCGGATACTTCTGCTCCGCGGCTTCCTTGGCCGTCGCCACCTTCTGGGCGAGCGCGTCACACGAGCCGCGATACTTCGCCTCCAGATCGGCGAGCGTCTTGTCACGCTTGGCCGCGAACGACGCCAGCCGCTCTTGCGACTTCGCCCGGCGCTGCTCCTGCTCCTGCGCGAAGCGGGCCTCGAGCGTCGCCGTCTGCTCGTCCCGGCGGGCCTTGAGGAACTCGGCGCAGGCCGGCTCCAGCCGCCGGGCACGGGCCACAGCGTGCGCCAGCGTTGCCTGCAGGCCGGCAAGTTGTTCGCGAGCGACCCTCCGCCGGCCACGCACCAGCGACAGGCCACCCGCGATCCCACCGCCGGCGAGGACCACGGCCGCGCCGGCCGCCGCGGCCGCCTTGATGCCGCTGTCCATGCCGCCGGGAATGCCGAAGAAGGCGGCCGCCCCGGCCAGAAGGCCGAGCAGGATCGGCAGCCCGATCGCCGCCCCCTGCAGGCCGCCCGAGAAGGCCTGCTTCGCGGCCGGCAGGTCGACGATACCCTTGGCCTGCTCGACGATCGCAGCCCGCAGCGACTCGAGCTCGGCCAGCAGTTCCTTGCCCTCGGGGAGCGGTGCGTCGTCCGTGCCTGCGAACGGTTGGAGGCGGCACGTCTCCAGTGCCTGGACCGCCTTCGCCTCCGCCTCGGCGATCTGACTGCTGGCGCGGGCGACCTCTTTTTCGTCCTTCGCGAACAGGCGGGCCGGCTGCTTGCGGTCCTCCTTGTGCTTCTCCTTGATCGACATCTCGTCGAATTGATCGTCTTCCTTCGCCTGCCGTTCCTCCTGCTCGCAGCGCTTGCCGACCTGGGCGGCCATCGCCTTGCGCTGCTCGTCGAGCTTGGTGCGCTCCGCGGCGAGGTAGGCGTCGGCCTTCTGGAGAAGGCCGGCGTATTCCCGCTTCGTGGCCTCGATCTCGGCGGCATACTTCCGCTTCGTCGCGGCCAGGGCGGCCTCCGCTTCGGCCCGCGTCTGCGTCACCGCCGCCTCGTGCTCCGCCGCGATCTCATTCTCCAGCCGGGCCCGCAGGGCCGCCTCGGTGCGCAGCTGTTCCATCTGGCCGCGCAGGAGATCGCGGTCGTAGGTGTTCACGGGGGCGGCGGAGGGTGTCGGGGCGTCGGTGCTCACGGATGCTGATCCACGGAGGGGGGCGGGGCGGGAAGCGGTGTCAGCCGCCGTCGTGCTCGCTGACGTCGCGGGCGGCCCGGTCGAGAACCTCGGCCAGCCGCCCGAGAGCGTCGAGGGTTTCCTTGACGGCCGGCAACAGCGGCTCGACGTTGTCCTTCTGAAAGGCCTTGGCCCGGCTGTCGTGCCAGGTGTCCTTGGCGCTGTCCCACTTGATGTTGAGCTGCTTGAGGGCGTTGGCGAGCTTCGAGGCCCCGCTGGAGAGGTCGCCGACTTTCATGACGCCGCCTCCGTGGGGGCGGCCGCTGCCGGTGCGGGCGGTGCCGCAGCGTCGAGCTGGCGGGTGACATTCTGGGAGCCGGTGCCGCCGGCGGCACCGTCCGTCGCCCGCGGGCCCGCTGCGTTCTGGTAGGCGTCCAGTGCCTTCAGCATCTTTTCGATCTGGGCCATCGCCCGCGGGCAGTCGACGTCGATCACCTCGCGAAACCGCACCAGCCTCACGCACGTCTCACGAAACTGCTGCTGCACGACCGGCGTCCAGCGGCGGACGGCCTCAGCCTTCCGCTCGGCCGTTTCCAACAGCTTCCGCGCCTTGTCGAGGGCCTTCTTTTCCTCGACGCACGAGGGCGTGTTGTCGCCCACCTTCTTGAAGGTGCGGCAGTGCTCCAGATCCTTGATCGCCTTGTTGACGATGTCGGACCGGCGGCGGATCTCCGCCTTCCAGAAGGCGGCCCGGTCGACCGTGATCCATTCCACGGCCCGCTGCCCCTGAATCTCGATCTCGGAGACGGCCTGGTTGGTTTCGTGGGCGAACGCCGCGAAAGCCGCCTTGACGAAGGCGAGCGTGTCGATCGACTTGACGTCGGCCTGGTCGGACATGCGACGGGCTCCTGATGCGGCGATCAGCGTTGCTGCAGATATTCCTCGACCCGCTCCGCCTTGCGGATCAGGTAGGGGACATATTCACTGGTCGACTCCGCGAACCGCTTGAAGGTGCCGATCTGCTGCTCGAACTCCTCGGCGAACTTCTGCTGCTCCTGGTCGCGCCACGTGGAACTCAAGGCGGCGAGCTGCCGTTGCACCATCTGCATCTGGGCCACCACTTCGTCGCTGAACTTTCGCAGGCTGCCCGCGAACCTGCGGAGCTCGGCCGGATCGACGATCGCTTGTCCCATGGTGGTCTCCCCTCTGCGTGCCTGCCTGTGGACCGCATCCGCATCCTACCGCCAACTGCCATCCTTGGACAGCGGCCCGCCGGCCTTCCGCGGCTGGGAAGTGGCGGTCCCGGAGCGTAGACTGCGTCCCCGCGACCGTTTCCGATTCCGCTTCCGGAGCATGCCCGTGTCACAGCCCACCGCCCCCGCCGCGCCGCACCGCCAGGGTGGGCCGCCACCGCACGCCGCCGCCCATTCCGTCGAGACCGCGATCGAGCCCTGCACCGGCTGGCACGTGACGCACTCGTTCTACGCTTTCGACCGCAGCCGGCTGGCGGCGCTGTCGGCCGCGGAGGTCGCCGCCGGCGTCGATGCCTTCGCCGCCGCGCTCGATTCCGTCGCCCCGCACGCGCCGCGGCGGCTCCAGACCTGGGTCGTTCCCGGCCACAAGGCCGACTTCGGCGTCGTGGCCATGGATTCTTCGCCGCTGGCGGTCGATGACGTGCACCAGCGGCTGATGGCCGGCCCGCTCGGCCCGGCACTCGTGCCCACCTACTCGTTCGTGAGCCTCACCGAGGTGAGCGAGTACGTGCCGACCGTCGAGCAGTACGCCGCCCGGCTCGTGGCCGAGGGAGAGGTGGCCGACAGTCCGTCCTACACTGCCAAGGTGCAGGGCTACGCGGCGCGGGAGCCGGCGATGCGGCAGGCGCGGCTGGAGCCCGAGCTGCCCCCGTGGCCCAACGCCTGCTTCTACCCGATGAACAAGAAGCGGAAGGTGGGCGAGAACTGGTTCACGCTGCCGTTCGCGGAACGCAGCCGGCTGATGGCCGAGCACGGCGCCTCGGGCATGAAGTTCGGCGGCCGCGTCACCCAGTTGATCACGGTGGCCGTGGGGCTCGACGATTGGGAGTGGGGCGTGACGCTCTGGGCGCGGCGGCCCGACTGGCTCAAGGAGATCGTCTACACGATGCGGTTCGACGAGGCGAGCGCCCGCTACGCCGAGTTCGGCCCGTTTTACACAGGATACGTGGCGTCGCCGCGGCATGTCCTGGCGCACTGCCGCGTCGGCTGACGCCGGACGTCACTTCGGGACGGCGGAGAGGATCAGGTCGACCTCGGTGTCACGGGGCGGCACGCGGCCCGCGAAGGCCTCGAACAGCAGTTCCTCGTTCGCCTGCGAACTCTGCAGCGGCAGGTCGAGCAGCGCCGTGGGGAAGTTCGACACGCAGATCACGTCGCCGCCGTCGGCCTGGTAGTACTCGACGCCGTCGTTGGGATCGCGCCAAAACGAACTTCCGGCGAACACCCAGTCGGTGTCGAGCGGCTTGCCTGTCCGTGCGTTGCGGATCCATTCCTGGGCCCGCATCTGCTGTTCCTTGCCGGCTGCGTCCTTCCAGCGTACCCGGACGCTCACCTGCGGCCCCTTGGGCGGCACATACTCGGGATCGAACGAGACCGGGCTTCCCGGGTCGAGCCCGATCGCCAACAGCGCCGCATGGATCAGCCGCGCGGTCGACCGGGTGGCCACGATCGCCTCGTGCTCCTTCGTCTTCTCCACGCACGCGAACACCTCGATCGGGCCACGGTCGAGCACGACCCGCCCGCCCACGACCACTTCCTTGCGGGCCTTGTCGATCCAGACCTCCTCGGTGCGCGACAGTCGTTTGAGCTCGGGATGACGATCAGGCCGGGCGGCGGGGCGGGGCGGGGCGGGGGCTTCCGCTTCGGCCGGCGCGGCCGACGGCTCGGCCGCCACGAGAACCGCCCGCGGCGACCACGCGGCAGGCGCTGCCGCCAGCAGCACGGCGGCGGTGAAGCAGGAACGAGGACATGCGAGGAACATGGGGGGCTCCTGGGATATCGGGCCGTGGAGAACTGCAACCGCCTCCGGTACGATACCGGCCCGCGGGTCGTCAGGGAAACTCCGGAGGCTGGGCCGTAGATGGTCGCGACGCATCACAAGAAAAAGCAGGCCACGGGCAAGAGCCGCGGCGGTCCCGCGACTCACGTGGGCAAGGCCGCGGCCGCGCTGCCACCTTCCGGCCGGAACCAGGGCGCTGGGCACCGGGGCCTGCCGGCGAAGGTGGGCGGCCGCGCCGCTGGCAAGCGGATCCGTGAGCTTGCCGACGTCAGCGGGTCGATCGAGGTGCGGCGGCGGCTGCGGCGGCTGGCCGGGCAGGTGGGGCGTGGATCCGGCAACGCGCAGCGGATGACGTTCCTGGAGACGGAGATCGGCGAGTGCCTCGATCACGGGGTCGAGTGTCCCGGGTCGCGGGACCGCTGGCTGCTCTGCGAGGCGGCGGCGTGGGCCCTGGGATGGATGGCGCGGACGAAGCGGGCTGGCGGCTCCGCCGGCGGGCTCCTCGAGCGGCTCGTGCAGCAGGCGCGGGCGGCGGAGACGATGCTCGCCGGCCGCGACACGCAGCCCGCGCGATTCGTGCTCGTGCTGGCGCGGCTGTTCAATGACATCGAAGCCTGCCGCTGCCTGGAGGAGTCGGCGACGGCGGCCGTCGCTGCGGAGATCGGTCAGCTGGTGACGGCGGGCGGAGCCGTCGGCCTGTCCGGATCGGCGGCCGTCGTCGAGCGGATCGTGCGCTGGAGCGGCGTTCGCGCGGCCGGGCTGGCGACGGGTGGTCCGCCGTGGAACGAGGCCACCGAGACGGCATGGGCCGCCGCCGCCGCCGCCGCCCTGCGGCTGCTCGGCGCGGGCGGGAGAATCCTCGCCGGTTCGGGCCGTTTGCCGGCCTGCTTCTCGGCGCCGCTGGTCGATGCGGTGGCGTCGCGTCGCTCAGGATCGCGGGCGGCCGGCCGGTCGGCCCGGGCGCTGGTGCGGGGTCGCGCCGCCGGCCGCTGCTTGCCGCGCGACTTCCACGCCCCGGCCGCGTCCGTGGCTGTGCTCCGTTCCGGCTGGGAACGCGGCGGCGTGCGCGTGCTGCTGGAGTACCGCGAGGCGACGCCGCGGCTGGAAATCGCGGTGGACGACCGCCTGCTGGTGGACGGGCCGTGGCGCTGGTCGGCCAGCGCCGACGGGCGGCCGCTCGACGCGGAGGGGCCGTGGACCGTCTCCTGCTGGGAGTCCGATCGCAAGGCGACGTTCCTGGAGGTCGTGGCGCCGCTCACCGGAGGGATGCAGATCGAGCGGCAGGTCGTGGTCCTGCCCGGAGAAAAACTCGTGCTGCTGGCGGATGCCGTCACGCCGCGTCCCGGCGGCTCCGTGGCGGTGCAGGATCTGCGCTATCGCGGCACGGTCTCGGTCGCGGGCGGGCTCGACTGCCACCGCGAGGAGGAGACTCGCGAAGTGATCGCCGCGGATACCGAGACGCGGTTCATGGCGCTGCCGCTGGCCCTGCCCGAGTGGCGGGTGGCGGGCCGCGGGGCCTTCGACGTCGCGGCCGACGGGCTTGTCTTGGAGCAGCGGGCCGCGGTGCGGCTGTATGCCCCCCTGTGGATCGACTGCGACGCGAAGCGGATCGCGAAGCCGCGAACCTGGCGGCAGCTGACCGTCGCCGACATGCGGACGATCCTGCCGCCGCATCAGGCCGTGGGATTTCGGGTACAGGCGGGCCGCGAACAGTGGCTGCTGTATCGGGCGCTCGACGTGCCGCGAAACCGGACGCTCCTCGGCTGCAACGTGTCGTGCGAGTTCCTGCTCGGCCGCGTGAAACGCTCGGGCGAGGTGGCCCGCACGCTCGAAATCCAGTGACCGGCCGGCCGCTGCCGGAGGGCGGTGCGGCGGTCGTGGCCGCCAATCTGGCGCGGGTCCGCGACCAGGTCGCCGCGGCCTGCCACCGCGCGGGCCGCGACCCGGCCGCGGTGACGCTCATCGGGGTCACGAAGTACGTCGATGCCGCGGCCGCCCGGCTCGTCCATGCCGCCGGCTGCCACGACCTCGCCGAGAGCCGGCCGCAGGCGCTGTGGGGCAAGGCGGAGGCCCTCGCCGACCTCACGCCGCCGCCGCGGTGGCACCTCATCGGGCACCTGCAGCGCAACAAGATTCGCCGCACGTTGGCCGCGAACCCGCTGATTCACTCGCTCGACAGCCCGCGGTTGCTCGAGGCGCTGGCTGCGGAGTGTGCCGCCGCCGGGGGCGTGTGCGAGGCGCTCGTGGAGGTGAACCTGGCGGGCGACCCCGACCGCACCGGGGCCACGGAGGCCGAGGCGGAGGCGATCGTGGCCGCAGCGGCGACGCGGCCCGCGATCCGCATTCGCGGCCTGATGGGCATGGCGAGTGTGCCCGATGGCGATCCCGGGGCCGCCCGCCGCGAGTTCGCCCGGCTCCGCGAGCTGCGCGACAGGTTGGCGGCGACGCTGCCGGGGGGCGACGCTCTCCGCGAGCTCTCGATGGGCATGAGTGGCGACTTCGTGGAGGCGATCCTCGAAGGCGCGACGATGATTCGCATCGGCTCGGCGCTGTTCGCCGGCCTCGATTCATGAAGCCCGTGGTTGAACGGGGGAATCACGTGCCGTCGTGCGGTGCGGATGGCCGCCGGTGAAGTGACGCGTATTCCCTCACCTCACGACTCGGGCTTCCCGACAACCGGCCACGATGGTCGGAGACCGCCGCTCCGCGGCGGCCACGGTCGCCCGGAGGTGCGACCGCCCGGCCGTCAGGCGAACCCTTGGGGTTCGCCTGACGGCCCAAGCCTGCGGGGGCCATGGATGGGGCTGTTTCACGCGTGGTCTCGGCATCGTGCCTCGCCACGCTTGGCCGGCCTCCGCCGGCTCTCGATGGGCCGCCCTCCAGGCGGCCAACGTTCGATGAAGCGCTGTAATGGCGGCCATGCCGCCGCTCCGCGGCGGCCACGGTCGCCCGGAGGTGCGACCGCCCGGCCGTCAGGCGAACCCTTGGGGTTCGCCTGACGGCCCAAGCCTGCGGGGGCCATGGATGGCCCCGCAGGCGTACAGTCAGTCGTCGAAGCGGACCTCGAGGATCTCGAACTTCATCGTGCCGGCCGGCACGTCGATCGACACCTTCTCGCCCACCTTCTTCCCCAGCAGGCCCTGGGCGAGCGGGCTGGCCACGTTGATCCGCCCGGCGTCGTAATCCTCCTCGCCGGCGCCCACGAGCACGAAAATCTCCTCGTCGCCGAACTTGAGATCCTTGACCACGACCGTGGCCCCGAACACCACCTCGTCGCCGGCCTCCTTCGCCCGCTCCACGATCACGGCGCGGGCCAACTTGTCGCGCAGGAGGTTGATCTTGGCCTGCATCATGCCCTGGCTCTCGCGGGCGCCGTGGTATTCGGCGTTCTCGCTCAAATCCCCCTCACTGCGGGCCGCGGCCACGCGGGCGGCGAGCTTCGGCATCTCGACGTTTTCGAAGTGATCGACCTCGGCCTTGAGTTTCTCGTAGCCGGCGCGGGTCATGGGAATGCGATCGGACATCTCGGTCTCTCCAGTTGCTGGCGGTTCACTTCCGGGGCGTGACGGCGGCCCCGGGGCGGCAGCCGGCGGTCAGGCCGGGGTGGACGACTCGGGCACATAGAGCAGACGGCCGCAGCTGCGGCACATCACCACCCGGCCCAGCATCAGATCGGAGAGCATGTTGCCCGTGATCTGCTGGAAGCAGCCGCCGCAGCTCTGCCCCTCGACCGGCGCCATGCCGTCGGCACCCTTGTGCTTCACGACCCGCTCGTACTTCTCGCGGACGTCCGCGGCAAGCTCCTTCTCGACGGCCTCCAGTTCGGCACGCACACGGGCCACCTCGCCGTTGAGCCGGCCCGTCTCGGCCGCGACCGTCGCCTGCGCGGCGGCGAGCAGCTTCTTGGCCGCCTCGACCTCCGCGTCGGCCGCCGGAACGGTGGGCTTGAGGGCGTCGATCCGCTCCAAGGCCTCGAGGATCTCGTCCTCCAGCACCTTGACCGCCATCTTGTCGGCAGCGATCTGCTCGGTGAGTGTCTGGTATTCGCGGTTCGTCTTGCAGGCGTTGAGCTTGCCCTCGAGGTCGCGGTTCTTCGCCTCGGCCGACTTGAGCTGCAGCTGCTTCTGGTCGGCCGCCATGCGGGCCTTCTTCACGTCGTCCTGGGCGGCGGATTTCTTCGCCTCCGCGACCTCAAGCTGCCTGGTGCGGCTCGCGACGTGGCGCGGGCCGGCGGCCAGTTGGTCCTGGAGGTCGGCCAACTGCCGGTGGATGCGGTGCAGCGTGCGGAGCGTAGCGGTGGTGACGGCGACGGTCATGGGCGGGAGTGTACCAATGCGGCCGGCCGGCCGCCACGAAGGGCGGCCGGCCGGCCGGTGGAACTCGGTTGGCCGGCCACCATGGCCGGTCAGTTGGCGCTCGCGGCGCCTTCCATGAAGTTCTCGAGCTGCCGCGACCGCACCGGATGCTGGAGTTTCTTCACGGCCTTGGCCTCGATCTGCCGCACCCGTTCGCGGGTGACGCGGAAGATCCGCCCCACCTCTTCGAGCGTGTAGGTGTAGCCGTCGGTGAGGCCGTAGCGGAGCCGGATGATCTCCCGTTCGCGGTAGGTGAGGGTCTTGAGCAGCGAATCGATCCGGTCCCGAAGCAGGCCGTGCGTCGTGGACTGCGTGGGGCTGGCCACGCCCACGTCCTCGACGAACTCGCTGAAACTCGCGTCCTCGCTCTCGCCCACGGGACGGTCGAGGCTCATCGGCTGCCGCCCCATCTCCAGCACGCGGCGGGCCTCCTCTACCGGCACGTCGGCCGCGTGCGCGATCTCCTCCGGCGAGGGTTCCCGCCCGAGCTCGTGCAGCAGCTTCTTCGCCGTGGTCCGCAGCTTCGCGAGCACGTCGATCATGTGGACCGGGATGCGGATCGTGCGGGCCTGATCGGCGATGGCCCGCGTGATCGCCTGGCGGATCCACCAGGTAGCGTACGTCGAGAACTTGAAGCCGCGGCGATACTCGTACTTGTCCACGGCCCGCATCAGCCCCGTGTTGCCCTCCTGGATCAGGTCGAGGAAGGAGAGCCCACGGTTGCGATATTTCTTCGCGATCGACACCACGAGGCGGAGGTTCGCCGCCGAGAGGTTCCGCTTGGCCGCCTCGTACTCCGCGCGGAGCTTCTCCAGCGCGCCGACGCGGGTGCGGAGCGACCGCGGGCTTTCCAGTGTCGTGAGCATCAGGTCGCGGAGTTCCTTCCGCATGTCGGCCCGGTCGTCCCGCGACAGCCGACCCTCCTTCATGGCCCGCAGGTCACGCTGCAGCTGATCCATGCGGGCCGACATCCCGCGGAGCAGCTTGACCAGCGGCTGCACGCGGCGTGTCCGGAGGCTCAGCTCCTCGACGAGCACCAGCGACTTGGCGCGGTTGCGGCGGAACCGCTGCCGGGCAACGCGGGCCTCCTCGGCCCCGGTCCGCCGGCTGATGAGGATGCGGAAGTCGGCTTGTGCGGCTCCCATCAGGTGGTCGAGGGTGGCCAGGTTGTGCGGCATCCGCGCCTGGATCTGCTCCTTCGTGAGCCGCTCGGTGAGCGACACCTTGATCGTGCGGTCGAAGGGCAGGGCGGCCTCGTGGACCCGCCGCAGGGTGTCGACCGTCGTGCGCAGGGAGTAGGCGCACCCGAGCACGGCGCGGCGGAACCGTTTCCGCGTGATTTCGATCCGCTTGGCCAGCGAGATCTCCTCGCGGCGCGAGAGCAGGGGGATCTCCGCCATCTGCGCCAGGTACATGCGAATCGGGTCGTTGCCGGCATTCGACGGGGGCGTGGTGATCGCCTCGTCGCGCCGCGGCTTGGCTGCCGGGGTGGAAGCGACCGGCGTGACGGCCTCTTCGGCAGCCTGAGGCGGGGTGTCGACGATTTCGATGCCCTGCTCCTCGAGCGCCACCAGCAGCGCATCGATCTTCTCCGGATCGACCGCCTCGTCCGGCAGGTAGGCGTTGACCGCGTCGAACGTGATGTAGCCGAGCTGCTTGCCGACGGCGATCAGCCGGGCGAGGTCGCCGTCACCGTGCGGCTGGGCGGAGGCATGCGGTTCGGCGTCTGTCTCCGGAAGCCGGTTTACGGGGCCGCGCGACTGGTTGCTCACGTTTTTCATCTGCAGGGTTCTCCTTCACCATCGTACCGTCACTCGCCCGGCCCCCCGGACCGCCGGTGGAAGCCGGCGGCCGCTGGCAGCGACGAGACGGGCATCCTCACCCATCCTTGGGATCGGCCATGCCCTGAGCCGCCCGCCGCTCCGCGACGAGCCGCTCCAAAAGTTCCGCCTCCGACCGGGAGTCCAGCCGGGAGGTTTTCAGGGTCCTCGCGCTCGCGTGCGCCTGCCGCTCGGCGGAGCGGCGTCGCAGGGCGTCTTCGAGGTGGTTGATGCGTTCGTGGGGATCGATCGGTCCGCGCTCGGCGCTCGTCTCGTCGACGGCGACGAGCAGGCTCTGCAGCGCCGGGTCCTCGATCTCGAGCAGCAGGTCCGGCAGGGCGACCGGGCGTCCTTCCCCATGGAGCCGCTCCGCGGCCTGGAGCACGGCGCGGGCCTCGTGGCTCTCCAGGCCCGCGGCCCCCACCTCGCGCACGATCAGGCCGGCGCTGTCGGGAACACCCACGAGCACCTCGATCACCTCGCGGTCCCAGGCGGGCAGACGCGGCAGCGTCCGGGGCGGTGCGGCATCGGCATCGTCCGCCACGCTGGAAATGCTCCGCAGTTCGAGCACCCGCCCCCGGAGCACGTCGCGGGACAGGCCGAAGCGGCGCGACAGCCGGCCGAGCACCTGGTCCTCACGCAGGCGGCGCTGCGAGGGCGACAGCGGTGAACGGGGGGAGACGGCCGCGAGCGCCTTGAGCACGCTCTCGATAGACGCCAGGGCCGCGTCGTCGCCGGCGTCGGGGGCGAGTGCCGCGAGGGCCTCGTCCATCCGGTATTCCAGAGGGTCGCCGGCGGCATCCACCAGCGCCTCGAGGGCCGCGCGACCCTGCTCCAGCACGAACTCGCAGGGATCGACTCCCGCCGGCATGCGGGCGATCCGCACGTCGATCGGCTCGGCGAGGAGCACGTCGAGGATCTCGTTGGCCCGACGGCGGCCGGCGTCGTCGCCGTCGAGCAGCAGCACGATGCGGTCGGCATACCGCCGCAGCAGCTTCGCGTGCCGCTCGCCCAGGGCCGTGCCGAGGACGGCGACGACGTCGTCGATGCCCGCCTGCCGGGCGGCAAGGCAGTCGGTGTAGCCCTCGACGACGATCGCCCGCCGCGACCGCGTCATGGCCTCACGGGCCGTGTCGAGGCCGTAGAGCATCGAGCTTTTGGAAAACAGGGGCGTTTCGGGCGAGTTGATGTACTTCGCCGGGTCGGCGTCGGGGCCGGGAAGCACACGGCCGCCGAAGGCGACACAGCGGCCCTGCGGATCGCGGATCGGAAACATCACGCGGCCGCGGAAGCGATCGTAGTGGCCCGGGCGGCCTTGCCGCTCCACGGCCAGGCCCGTGCGCAGGAGATCGGCGGTCGAAATGCCGGAAACGGCCGCCTGTCGCAGGAGCCAGTCCCATGACTGCGGGGCGCAGCCGATTCGAAACCGCTCGATGGTGGCGGGCGTCAGGCCGCGGCCCGCGAGGTACGCCCGCGCCGGGCCGGCCTCGGGGTGCGAACGGAGGCAGTCGTAAAACCGATCGGCCGCCCACGAGAGCGTCTTCCAGAGGGCGGCCTTGTCGTCGGCAGCCAGGCCACCGCGGCCCTTGGGGATCGTGATCCCGGCGCGGTCGGCGAGTTGTTCGAGCGCCTCGCGAAACTCGACCTTTTCCATCCGCATCAGGAAGTTGAAGACGTCGCCGCCGATGTCACAGACCCAGCAGCGGAAGGTCTGCCGCTCCTGGTTGACCTGGAGGCTGGGGCGGGAGTCTTCGTGCCACGGACAGAGACCCACCATGGCCTTGCCCTGGCGCCGCAGGGCGATGTAAGAGCCCACCACGTCGGTGATGTCGACGGCGTCGCGGACCCGTTCCTTCAGGTCGTCGCGCGGGCTCGAAGTGGAGGACTGAAGGGACACGCTGGAGTCTCGAGAAACGCCGCTGCTCGAAGGGACCGCCGGAATGTATGGCTGCCCCGAAAACGGGTCAACGCCAGCTTGCGGCCCCGTAGTTCGCCCAGTTTGCCGCGGCGAATCAGGACAACAGCCGGTCGACGCTGTCCAGCAGCCGGTCCATGGCGAACGGCTTGCGAATGTAGTCGTCGACGCCCAGCATCTCGGCGTAGGCCTTGTGGCGGCTGCCCTCGTTCGCGGTGATCATGATCACGCGGACCGGGTACGGGCTCGACCGCCGCAGCTTCTCCAGCACGAGGAAGCCGCTGCGCTTGGGCATCATCATGTCGAGCACGACGAGATCCGGTCCGTCGCTCTCGGCCATGGCCAGGCCCTGGTTGCCGTCGCGGGCCACGAGGATCTGGTAGCCCCGCGACTCGAGCACCGTGCGCATCGACTCGATGATCTCGGCATCGTCGTCAACGAGCAGAATCCGTTTGCCGTCCTTCGGCCGCCCACCAGCCTCGGGGCCGGCAGACTCGTCCGGCGTCGCTCGGGAAACGGCCTTGCGGGGCTTCTTCTGGGCTGGCATGGACGACCTCGATGCGCGGAACCGGAGGAAAAGTGTATCACGAATCAGCGGTTGCATCCACGCTGCGACCGCGCCCGCCGAGGCACAGGGCGGCGCCGCACAGGCCGATCGCGGCACCGCAGGCGACATCGCTGGGATAGTGGGCCGACGACACGACCCGCTGGGCTGCCGCCAGGAACGCGATCACCGCGAAGAGCACCCCCGCCCGCGGATAACGCCAGGCAAGGGCTGCCGCGAAGCCGGCCGCCACGGCCGCGTGTCCGGACGGAAAACTCGCCACGTCGGCGTGGCTCGTGGACGAGGGCAGCAGGACCGCCGGGTTGAACGTGCCGAGCGCGGATTGGATCGCGGCGAGATCAGCCGCCCGCGGCCGCACCCGCGCCACCGACGCTTTGATGAGGTCGACCACGAGTCCGCCGGCAAAGGTAGCGGCGACGATGCGGAGAAAGTCGCGGGCTCCGGAATCGATGCCGCGCCGGCCCAGGCGCGGCAGCCGCAGGGCAGGATCGAGCACGAGCACGACCACCAGCAGCGCCGCCGCACCGGTGCCGTGGGCGAAGGCTTCGGAGAAGTTCAGCAGCCGCAGTGCCTCCCGCGGCAGCCGCGGGTCGCGGCACCAGCGGGCGACGGGCAGGTCGATCGCCAGGGCCAGTCCGCCAAGGCAGAGGAGCGCGACCGCGAGGATCGCCAGCCGCGTGCGAAAGCGGCCTGGCTCCCCGTCCCGCCGGACCGCCGCTGCCCCTGCCGTCGTGTCGTGAAGTGCCATGCTCGAAGTGTGGCAGATCGTCCGCGGATGGTCGAGATCGCCGCGTCCGGCGCACACGGCCCCGTTACAGCCACAAGCCGCGGTCGAGGAGCCGATAATTGATCGCCTCGCTGACATGCCCGCAGCCGATTCCGTCGGATGCGTCGAGGTCGGCGATCGTGCGCGCCACTCGAAGCACCTTGTCGTGGGCGCGGGCCGAGAGCCCCATGTCGGCGACGGCGGCCCGCAGAAGCTCGGAGGCCGCCGGCTCCAGCCGGCAAAACTCGCGGATTTGCCGGGAGTTCATCCGCGCGTTGGCGCGGGTGGGCATGCCGGCGAACCGCTCCGCCTGGCGAATCCGCGCCGCCAAGACGGCCTCGCGCATCTGGCCGCTCGACGTGCCGGCCCGGCTCGCCGCGAGCTCGCGAAAGGGCACGGCCGGCACCTCGAGGTGGATGTCGATCCGATCGAGCAGCGGCCCGGAGATCTTGCCCATGTACTTCTCGACTTGCGGCACCGTGCATTGGCACTCCCGCCGTGGATCGCCCCGGTACCCGCAGGGGCAGGGATTGAGCGCGGCCACGAGCATGAAGTCGGCCGGAAACTTCGTCGTCGTCTTGGCGCGGCTGATGGTCACGAAGCCGTCCTCGAGCGGCTGCCGCAGCACCTCCAGCGTGCGTCGGTTGAACTCGGGCAGCTCATCCAAAAAAAGCACGCCATTGTGGGCCAAGGAAATCTCCCCCGGCATCGGCACCGAGCGGCCGCCGATCAGGCCGGCCTCCGAGATGGTGTGGTGCGGCGCGCGGAAGGGCCGCGTGGCCAAGAGCGGCTGCCCCGGCTGCATGAGCCCAAGCGCACTGTAGATCCGCGTGGTCTCGATCGACTCGGCGGCCGAGAGCTGCGGCAAGATCGTGGGAATCCGCTTGGCGAGCATCGTCTTGCCGCCCCCCGGCGGGCCGACCATCAGGCAGTTGTGGCCGCCGGCCGCCGCCACGCAGACGGCCCGCTTGGCCGCCTCCTGGCCGCGGACGTCGGCGAAGTCGATGTCATAGGCCGCGAAGCGGTCGAACCACTCCGTCACACGCGGCGGCGCAGGAGGGATGTGCAGGTCGCCGGCGAAGAACTGCACCGCTTCGGTCAGCGACGTGACGGGAATCACCTCGATGTCCTCGACGACGGCCGCCTCGGTGGCGCTCGCCGCCGGCACCACCACCCCCTTGAGCGGGCGGTCGGACGGGTCGGCCTGCCGCGCCTGGCGGGCGGCCGCCATGGCGATCGACAGCGCGCCGCGGGCCGGCCGCGTGAAGCCCTCCAGCGAGAGTTCACCCACGACGGCGTAGTCGCGGAGCCGGTCAGACGAGAACTGGCCGCTGCCGGCAAGGATCCCGAGCGTGATCGGGAGGTCGAACGTGGCCGCCTGCTTGGGCAGCTCGGCCGGGGCGAGGTTGACGACGATCCGATCGTTGGGCCGGTTAAACCCGGAATTGACCATGGCCCGGGCGACCCGGTGGGTGCTTTCGCGGATCGCCGCATCGGGCATGCCGACGAGCACCGTGGCCGGGAGGGCCCCCGCCGAGACGTCGACCTCGACGTCCACCGGCACGGCGTCGATGCCGAAGAGGGAGAAGGTGTGGAGGCGGGCGAGCATGACGCGGTCCTTTCGTGATGTGGGAAGCGGCTGCGAATAGGTGAAACAACGACCGTCGGCTCAGGTGTATATACGCCTGTTCAGTATTGTGTCAAGCGGCAGGCCACCGGCAGTCGCCGGGACCGTGAAAAACTACTGACGGCAGGCGCGAGACGCGGTGCAGGCGGCCCGCGCTGGCGAGCGGTCGGCGGGCTCGGCCGGCCGGGCCGCCGGATCGGCTACCATGTCGCACCATGAAAACTCGACAACCCTGCCGCGCCCTGCTCGTCGTGCTGCTGCTCGCTCCCGCCCTCCGGGCCGACGAGGGCATGTGGCTGTTCAACCAGCCGCCGCGGGAGCGGCTCGAGAAGGACCACGGCTTCCGGCTCACGCCCGAGTGGCTGCTGCACCTGCAGCAGTCGAGCGTGCGGTTCAGCTCCGGCGGCTCCGGATCCTTCGTGTCGGCCGACGGCCTGGTGCTCACCAATCACCATGTCGGCGCAGGGGCGATCCAGAAGCTCGGCGACGAGACTCACGATTACTATCGCGACGGCTTCGCGGCCGCGACCCGTGAGCAGGAGCTCCGCTGCCACGACCTCGAACTCAACGTGCTCGTCTCGATCGAGGACGTGACGGCTCGGGTGCAGGCGGCCGTGAAGCCCGACATGCCCGCCACGGAGGCGGCTGCGGCCCGGCGGGCGGCGCTGGCCGCGATCGAGAAGGAGTCGCTCGCCGCCACGGGCCTGCGGAGCGACGTGATCACGCTCCATCAGGGCGGGGCGTATCACCTCTACCGCGCGAAGCGATACACCGACGTGCGGCTCGTGTTCGCGCCGGAGCATGCGATCGCCTTCTTCGGCGGCGACGCCGACAACTTCGAGTTTCCGCGGTACAACCTCGACATCTGCTTCTTCCGGGCCTACGAGAACGGCCAGCCGGCCCGGGTGCCGCATCATCTCACCTGGGGCCGGCAGCCCGTGGCCGCCGGCGACCTCGTCTTCGTGTCGGGCCACCCCGGCCACACCGACCGGGCCAAGACGGTCGCCGAGGTGGTGGCGATGCGGGACCGGCAGGTGCCGCTCGACCTGCAGGCGATTCACCGTCTTGAATCGCTCTACGGCGCCTTCTGCGAAGAGGGGCCGGAGGAGCGCCGGCAGGCCGTCGGGAGCCTGTTCAGCGTGCAGAATGGCCGCAAGGCGCGATCCGGCATCCTCGCCGCGCTGCTCGACCCCGACCTGATCGCGCGGAAGCGAGCCGCCGAGGCCGCGGCCCGGGAGCCGATCGAGGCCGGCCTCGACAGCCGCCCCTCGCCCTACGCGCGGATCGCCGAAGCGCAGGCCGAACTCGACCGTATCGCCGTCCGCCACCGGATGCTCGAAGGGGCGGCCGGCTTCAACAGCAAGTTCTTCGCCACCGCCCGCACGATCCTGCGGGCGGCCGCGGAGCGTGCCAAGCCCGATGGCGAACGGCTCCGCGAGTATCGCGACTCCAACCGCGGTCCGCTGGAGCTGCAGCTCTTCTCGGAGGAGCCGCTCTACGACGGTTTCGAAGTGGCCAAGCTCGCCGATTCGCTCACCGCCCTGGCGACGGCTCTCGGCGCCGACGATCCGCTCGTGCAGGCCGTGCTCGCCGGCAGGCCGCCCCGCGAGCGGGCGGCCGCGCTCATCGGCGGCACGGCCCTCGGGCGGCGGCGTCAGCCGGAGGGGGCGCAGGCTCCGCCGCCCGACCGGCGCCGCGAGCTCTACGACGGCGGCGCGGCGGCCGTGGCCGCGTCATCCGACACGATGCTCGCCCTCGCCCAGCTCGTGGACGACGAGTCGCGGCGCCTGCGGTCGGTGGCGGAAGCGGCGCAGGAAGTGAAGCAGCAGGCCCACGCGGAGATCACGCGGGCCCGGTTCGCCAGCGCGGGAGCAGCGCTGTATCCCGACGCCACGTTCACGCTCCGGCTGGCCTATGGTGTGGTCCGCGGCATCGAGGGCAGCGGACCGGAGGACTGCCCCGCGATCACCACGTATGCCGGTCTCTTCGCGCGGGCCCGCAGCAGGCAGGACGCGGTCCCCTTCGTGCTGCCGCCGCGGTGGCAGGAGCGGCGGCGGGCGCTCGAGGCCGACGCGGCCTTCATGCGCACTCCCTTCAACTTCGCCTCCACGGCCGACATCATCGGCGGCAACTCGGGCAGCCCGGTGGTGAACCGGGCCGGCGAGCTCGTGGGCCTGATTTTCGACGGCAACATCCACTCCCTGCGACTCGACCTGGCGTACGACGACCGGCTGTCGCGGGCCGTGTCGGTGGATGCGGCCGGGATCCTCGCCGCGCTGCGGAAGGTGTATGCGGCCGACGCCCTGGTGGCCGAGGTTGAAGCCGCACCGTAGACTCATCGGCTGGTGTCGGAGGTCAATGCAGGGCGATCATCGCCCGGGGCGGCGGAGGAGACGAACGATGGGCATCCGAGGCTGGGCGTTCTTGGCGGCGGTCGTGCTGTGTGCGGTCGGCGGCCGAGCCGCCGACGAGTTCAGCATGGGCGTGACGACGGCCGGAATTGTGCTCGGCGGGCACGTCTCCGGACCGCAGGTGTCGGCCGAGTCGCTCGCCCATCGAGTGGTGCTGCTCGAGTTCTGGGGCGTGAACTGCCCCCCCTGCCTCGCGAGCATGCCCAAGCTCGAGGAGGCCCACAAGGAACTCGCGCCACAGGGACTCGTGGTCATCGGTGCCCACGTCCAAGGCGGCCCGGCCGCAACGATCCGCAAGACGGCGGCCGATCTCGGGGTGACCTTCACGATCGTCGACCAGGCGACGGTGCAGGGGGACGGGGGCTTCCGCGGCATCCCGCACTGCATGCTCTTCGACCACACCGGCAAGTGCGTGTACCGCGGCTCGCCGTTCCGGGCCCACGACGCGATCCTCGCGGCCGTCAAGGCGGCGCCCGCCCCGATCCTCGCGGGCCGCACGCTCGAGAAGCTCGCGGCGTTCAACGAGGCGCTGCGAAATGAGGCCGCCTACGGGCCCGCCCTGCGCAAGGCTGCCTCGCTGACCGACTCGAAGGACGCCGCGACGGCGGAGGAGGCGCGGTTCGTCGTCGAGAAACTGGAGGCTCAGGGCCGCCGGATGCTCCAGGACAGTGTGGCGATGAAGGAAGCCAATCCGCTCGGGGCCGCCGACCTCGTGCACCGCTGCTCGGTGGCCTTCAAGGGTAGCGACGTCGGCGCCGAAGCCGCGGAGAGGCTCCGCGACTGGCGAAAGGACAAGGCCTTCCAGACGGCGGTCAAGGCGACGCAGCAACTGGCGAAGTTGCAGGTGCTGCGGGCCAACGTGCTCAAGGCGTTCGGCGACGAGCCGGACGGGGCAATCACGCCCCAGATGGTGAAGGCCGTGCCGACGGCCATGAAGCGGCAGATGGCCGAGGTCGTGCGCGGCATCCACAAGACCGCGCCCGGCTCGGAGACCGCCGCCACCGCCAGCAAACTCGCCGTGGAGTTCGATCTCGACGTGGCGGCCACGCCGTGAAGCGAGGTGACCAATGGTGACCATGTGGGCGCGGATGACGCTGGGGTCTGCGGCGCTGCTGGCGCTCGTCGCGGTGCCACCGGGCTGGGCCGCGGCTCCCGCCGGCCCGGCGGCCGCGGAGTGGCGGTCGCTGTTCGACGGCAAGGCGCTGGGAGCGTGGAAGCAGTCGGGCTACGGCGGCGCTGACGACCCGGAAGTGGCCGACGGCGTGATCCGGATTCCGATGGGCGCCGATTTGAGCGGCATCACGTGGACCGGCGAGTTCCCCAAAGAAGGCTACGAGGTGGAGCTCGAGGCCCGCCGCGTGGAGGGCAACGACTTCTTCTGCGGTCTCACGTTTCCCGTGGGCGCGGATCCGTGCAGCTTCATCGTCGGCGGCTGGGGGGGCGCGGTCGTCGGCCTCTCGAGCATCGACGGGGCCGATGCCGCCAACAACGAGACGACGCACGTGCGGGCCTTCAAAACCGGCCGCTGGTACACCGTGAAGGTGCGGGTCACGAAGGAGCGGATCGAGTGCTTCCTCGACGGTGAGCGGGTGGTCGATCAGCCGCGTGCGGGCCACACGATCTCGATCCGCGAGTCGGTCGAGCCCTCACGACCGCTGGGCGTGGCCACCTACTGCACGACGGCCGAGCTGCGGAACCTGCGCTGGCGGCCGGTCGGCGGCCCGGAGCCGCGATGAGCGACCGCGACGACGACGCCTTGCGGCGGCGGATCGCCCAGGCCGCGGCCCGCGGCGTGGCCGGCGGCAGCGATGCCACGCGGGCCGTGTTTCGGGCGGCGCGACGGGTGGCCGGGAGCTGGGTGCCCGCCGATCAGTTGCCGAGCCATGCCGAGGTGTGCGACGAGGTGACTCGCGGCCTCGATCCGGCAGTGGCGGCCGCACGGCTCGCTGGCGATCGCTTCGACCAGATCGCGGCGGTGGTGGCGGTTCTCGCCACCGTGCGGCAGGATCCCGTCAAGCATCCCGAGGGCGACGTGCTCGAGCACTCGCTGCAGGTGTTCGCCCGCGTGCGGGCCGAGCGGCCCTACGACGAGGAGCTGCTGACGGCGGCGCTGGTGCACGACGTGGGCCGGGCCATCGATCGCGACGCCCCCGTGCCCGCCACCCTGACAGCTTTGGAAGGGCTGATCACGCCGCGGACGGCCTGGCTGGTGGAGACGCTGCCCGCCGCGGTCGCGTACGGCGACCGCACGCTCGGCCATCGGGCCCGGCAGCGACTCGAGGGGCACGCGGATTTTCTCGACGCCCTGGTGCTGGCGGACGCGGACCGGCGAGCCCGCGTCCGTGGCTACGACGCCCCGTCGCTCGACGAGGCGATCGCGATCCTCCGCGAGCTCGACGCGGAGGCCGCGGATTCCGCCGCCACGTGATGCCCGGCGGTCATGGGCGCCGGCGTGCGTTGCCGGACCGAGGCCGCTGGTGCCGGGGCCTGCCCCCGAATCGCGGCGCGGTGTATAACCGCGAGCATGGATGGGACCAAGCCGCCGTCCGCGACGCCTCGTTCCAGCGCAACCGAGGCGTCGATCCTGAGCGGTGCCGGCGCGAGTTTCGGGCTCGCCGCTGGGCCGTGGGCGGCCTGGCAGGAGCACGACCTCGCCGTCGGCACGCAGGTCGGCGACGTCGTCATCGTGCGGCTGCTCGCCCGGGGCGGCATGGGGAGCGTCTACGAGGCGCGGCAGGCGACGCCGGCACGGACGGTGGCCGTGAAGGTCGTGCGCGAGGGGCGGCTCGGCTCCGACATGCTGCGACGGTTCGAGTACGAGTCGCGCGTGCTGGCCCGGCTCCGGCATCCCAACATCGCCCAGATCCATGCCTGTGGCACGTTTGCTTCGGCCCACGGTCCGCTGCCGTACATCGTCATGGAGCTCGTCGACGGGGCGCGGTCGATCACGGCGCACGCGGCGGCTGCGGGCCTGTCGATCCGGGAGCGGGTGCGGCTGTTTCGTGACGTGGCCGCCGCCGTCGCTCACGGCCATCGCAAGGGCGTGATCCATCGCGACCTCAAGCCGGGCAACATCCTCGTCGATGCCGCCGGCTGGCCGAAGGTGATCGACTTCGGCGTGGCACGGACGCTGCATCCCGAAGACACGCGGGCAGGAGTGGCGACGGGAGCGGGCGACCTGGTGGGCACGCTGCGGTACATGAGCCCCGAGCAGCTCGGGGCCGACCCCGACGAGGTCGATGCCCGGACCGACGTCTACGCCCTCGGGCTGGTGCTGCACGAACTGCTCACGGGTGCCTTGCCCTACGAGCTGCGGGGCAAGTCACCGGTGGAGGCGGCGCGGATTCTCGACGGTCGGGCGGCGCCGGAAACGGCGGCGCTCGCGCGGGCGGTGCGGGCGGAGGGCAGGCTGCGGGCCGACGAGGCGCGGTCCCTGGCGGCGGTCGTGGCCCGGTGCCTCGAGCCCCGCGCAGGCGACCGATATGCGACGGCGGTCGAGCTGGAAGCCGAACTGGACCGCTGGCTGGCGGGGGAAGCGGTGCTCGCGCGGCCGCTCGGCGCGGGCGAGTCGCTGTGGCGGCTCGCGCACAAGCACCGGGCGGCGACCACGGCCACGCTGGCCGCCGGCGCCGCGGTCGTGCTGGCGGTGGCGGGGATCACGTGGTTCTCGATTCGGGCCGCGACCCAGCGACGGGCGGCGGTCGAGGCGCGGACCCTGGCCGAGTCGCGGCAGCGCGAGGCCGACCGGCAGACGGCCGTCGCCCGGGGCCAGCTCTACCTCTCGACCGTCCTTCTGGCTGCCGAGGCCCGCGATCGCGACAACCTTCCCGAGGCGGCGCGGCTGCTGGCCACGGCCTCCGACCTCGTCGCCGCGGCGGGCCCGGGCCATCCCCTGGAACTCGACTGCCTGTCGGCATCGCTCGACGACGCCACCGTCATCCACCGCGGTCATCGTGGCACCGTGACCGCCGTGGGCTGGTCGCCCGACGGTCGCCGCCTGGTCACGGGCGGCGCGGATGGCAGCGTGCGGCTGTTCACGGCGGGAGAGGCTGACGCCCCGCGGGTGATCGCCACGCACGCGGGAACTGTCTGGGCGGCGACGTTCTCGCCGGATGGGCGGCTGGTGGCGACCGCTGCGGCCGATGCGACGGTGCGACTCCACGATGCCGCGACCGACGCGGAGATCGCCGTGCTCGATGGCCACGACGGACCCGTCTACGCCGCGACGTTCTCGACCGATGGCAGCCTGCTGGCCACGGCCGCGCGAGACGGCTCGGTGCGGCTGCACGACACGGCGACCTGGCGCGAACGTCGGGTGCTCACGGGCCATGACGGCACCGTGTATGCGGCGGCCTTCTCCCCGGATGGCAGCCTGCTGGCCAGCGGCGGCCAGGACGGTGCCGTGCGCCTGTGGGACGTGGCGACCGGCACCGAGCGGGCGGTGATCGAGGGGCACGAGGGGAGGATTTTTCGCATCGAGTTCTCGGCCGACGGCGGGCGGCTGGCGACGGCATCCGAAGACGCCACCGCCCGCGTGTGGGCCGTGGACGGCGGGCAGCCGCTGGCCGTCATGCGGCATCCATTCCGCGTGAACGCCGTCGCATTCGTCGCCGGCGACCGCCGGATCGCGACGGCCTCCGGCGACGGCACGCTGCGGATCTGGGATGTCGTTCCGGCGGCGGAGGTGTCGCGGCTCCGGGGGCATGCGGCGGCGTTGTGGTCGCTGGCGGTCGTGCCAGGCACGACGCGGGCGGCGACCGGGTCGGCGGACGGAACGGCGCGGGAGTGGGATCTCGAGTTCGCCGTCGCTCCCCTGATCCGCTGCGGCGACCGGCCGCTCGCCACCGCATTCTCCGCAGATGGCCGCACGCTGGCCGTGGGCACCGCCGCGTCCCAAGTCCTGCTCTACGACGCCGCCACACTCCTGCCCGCCGGCGGGTTCGGGGGCGGGGCCGGCCGGGTGAACGGTGTCGCATGGGCGCCCGACGGCCGGACCGTCGCCGCGGCGTGCGACGACGGGACGGTGAGGCTCTGGCCGCGCGACGCGGCCCGGGAGCCGACCGTGCTGCAGGCGCATCGCCGGCGGGTGTATGCGGTCGCCTTCGCGGCCGACGGACGGCGGCTGGCGACGGCGGCGGAGGATCGCACCGCCCGGGCCTGGGACGTCGCGACCGGAGCGCCGGCGTGCCCGCCGTTGCGTCATCCAAAGCGGGCGTTTTGTGCGGCGCTCAGCCCGGATGGCGGGCAGCTGGCCACGGCCGGCGAGGATGGCATCACGCGGCTGTGGAATCTCGCGACGGGCGTGGAGGTGCGCCGCTTCACGGGGCACGATGCCGCCGTGAACTGGGTCGCGTTCGCGCCCGATGGCGGCCGGATCGCCACGGCGTCTTCCGACCGCACGGTCAGGCTGTGGAACGTCGCCGACGGCCGGTCGCTGACGGTGCTGACGGGACCTGCCCGCCAGATCTGGAAGGTCGCCTTCTCCCCCGATGGGACGCGGGTGGCGGCGGTGTCGGCCGATGGCACGGCGCAGCTCTGGGACGCGGCCTCGGGCCGGTCGGCGGCGTTGCTCCGCGGCCATCGCGACCAGGTATGGGCGCTGGCCTTCGCGGCCGACGGCCGGTCGCTCGTCACCGGCTCCTGGGATGGCACGGTGCGGGCGTGGGGCGTGTCCGCGGCGGAGATCGCGCGGCGGCGGCTGGCAACCAAATCACCGTGACCCATGGGCCCCGGCATGATCCGGCCATGATCGACCGCGGCGGACGGCCGCCGCTCGTCGTCGGTGCGCGTGGCCGCGGCCGGCACCGTCGCCCACGCCCTCGTGATCCGCACGACGACGCACCGCTACCAGATCGGTGCAGCCGGGGATTGGATGGCCAAGCGGCGTTCAGCCCGGAGTCGGGACGCCGAGCTGCTTGCAGACCTCCCTGACGATCCTGGCCACGACCTCGTGGTCGATCGCCCCTGCGGACGGGACGGGCTGCCGATCGGCACCCGCTGGGGGCGGCGGGGCGAACGCCGTGCGGGCCACGCCCGTGGCTGCCCAGGTCGAGCGGAAGACGTCGTGGCCGCAGACGTCGCAGCCCTCCATGCCCTTCTCGAGCCGCGGGTCGGCGAAGCCCCACTTGGCCTTGAGATCGAGGAGCTCCTGCGTCTCCGCCCGGGTGAGATGGCTGACGCGGCCCAGATCCTTGGCGAGCATGAGGATCCGGCAGTAGGCGTCGAGGATCTCCGTCCACCAGTAGGCCCGCTCGACGGTCTCGCCGCAGCTCACGGTGCCGTGGTTCGCGAGGATCATGACGTTGGCGTGCTTCACGAACGGCTTGACCGTGTCGGCGAACTTCTGTCCGCCCGGGGTCTCATACCGGGTGATCGGCACCTCGCCGAGGAAGATCTCGACCTCGGGGAGCACGCATTGCGGGATCGGCTCGCGGGCCACGGCGAAGGCCGTGGCGTGCGGCGGGTGGCAGTGGACCACCGCGTTGACGTCGGGCCGCTCCTTCATGATCGTGAGGTGGAGGAGGATTTCGCTCGACCGCTTGCGAGCGCCATCGAGCTGGTTGCCCTCCATGTCGACGATGCACAGATCGGCGGGCTTCATGAAGCCCTTCGAGACCAGCGTGGGCGTGCACAGCACCTCGTTGGGCCCGAGGCGAAACGAGATGTTGCCGTCGTTCCCGGCGGCGAACCCCTTGGCGTAGATTCGGCGGCCGATGTCGCAGATCTCTTCCTTGAGTTCCGCGAGCGACTTGTCGGTGGTGCGAATCTGTTCCGGGGCGGGCATGGTGGCTCCTGCTCGTGGCTGGGCGGGGTGAAACGGGCTGAACATCCTACCGTATGCGGGCGATTCTGCGGGAAGCGGGGCGAAACACGCGCCGCGCCGACACCTTGCCAAGACCGTGCGATGCGTTCGAATGGTCCGGGACCAGGTTGCGAAATCGGCACCCAGCCCCCGGAGACGATCCATGACCATGCTGCCCCCTGTCGCCATCGTCACCGGAGGAGGAACCGGGGTCGGTCGAGCGACGACGCTCGGCCTGACGCGGCTCGGTTACCGCGTGGTGATCAACTACTCGAAATCGCAAGCCGATGCGGAGGAGACGATTCGCGAGGTTCGCGGCTGCGGAGGAGACGGCGTCGCGATGCACGCCGATGTCGCCGCCGATGCCGACTGCCGCAGGCTGGTGAGCGTGGCGGTCGCGCGTTTCGGCCGGCTCGACGTGCTGGTGAATTGCGCGGGGACGACCGAGTTCATCCCGTTCGATGATTTGGAGGGGGTGACGGACGAGGTCTGGCAGCGGCTGTATCAGGTCAACGTCGTCGGCGCGTTCCACTGTGCCCGTGCCGCCCGCGAACCGCTGCTGGCCTCGGGGGGCGGTTCGATCGTGAACGTGTCGAGCGTCGCGGCGCAGCTCGGGCAGGGGAGTTCGATCCCGTATTGCTGCACCAAGGCGGCGCTCGACAACCTCACCGTGTCGCTCGCGCGGACCTTTGCCCCCCACATCCGCGTCAACGGGATCGCCCCCGGATTCATCGCCGGCCGTTGGACCCAAGGGGGGTTGGGGGAGCGGTACGAGGCGATCAAGACGGCCTACGAACGGACGTTGCCCTTGGGGCGGGTCTGTCAACCGGAGGACATCGCCGATGGGATCATCAGCCTGATCACCGGCAGCACGATCGTCACGGGCCAAACGTTGACCGTCGACGCCGGAATGATGATCCGCGGCTTCGACGTCACGTTCGACTGAACCGCCTCAGCGTTTCGCGGCGACGATCTGGTCGACGAAGGCGTACAGGGCCTGGGTCGCGGGATCGTCCGGGGTGCCGAGGTCGTCGTTCAGCTTGCCGTGGCTCGTTTCACGCTTGCCAAACACGGTCACCGGGACGTCCGCCGCTTTCAGGACATTGGCCAGCCGCCGGGCCTGGGCGGTCACGTCCGGCTGGCCGGCGACGTGCAGGATCAGGAACGGCGGGATGCCCTTGCCCTTGGCGACATGCGTGACGGCCGAAAACTCGACGTGCTTCTTCGGGGCGTTGCCGAAGATTTGGCGGTGGCCCATTTCGGGCAACGACAGGCCGTGGAGTTGCTGGCGGAATTCGTGGGTCATGATCATCGCGGGAATGTCGTAGGTGTCGCCATCGACGGGGACGCAGCCGAGAAGGGCCGTGAACGGCACTCCGGCGGCCCGCAGGTAACGGTCGTCGGTGCACAGGAGTGCCGCGAGCTGCGCGCCGGACGAATGGCCCATCACGAAGATGCGGTTCGGGTCACCGCCGTGGTCGGCGATGTGGCGATGGACCCAGCCCAACGCCTGCCCGCAGTCCCCGATCAGCGTCGCCATGTCGACCTTCGGCACGAGCCGATGATTGATCGAGACGAAGACGAAGCCGCGGTCGTTGAACACCTTGGGCTTGAGCCCGACGGCGGTCTTGTCACCGCCTTGCCAGCCCCCGCCGTGGATCCAAAACACGACCGGAAGCCCCTTGGCATCTGCGGGGGCATGGATGTCGAGCACCTGGCGATCGACCGCCGGGTCGGCGTAGGGGATGTTGGACTCGCGCGTCTGGGCGTGGGCAATCGACGCGAGCAGCAGGGCAGCGATCGCGAGCTGCGGCGAGACCGTCCTGGGCATGGGCAGACCTCCTGGGGGTGGACCCAACAACCTACCCGCAGCGACAATCCGTGGCGACTCGATTGATGAGGCGGCGGAGCGCCGGCGGAACCCCTGGCCTGCTCAATCCAGGCTCCCTGTGGGAAGATGTGCGGGAAGGTGCGGTGAGCGTGCTCTGGGCTTTCATGGCTGTGGTGATGCCGGTGACCGTTCTCCAACTCGTGTGCCGCGACTTCGCCGTATCCATGCGTGGTCAGGCACCCCATCGGCCGCACATCCGCCCCTATGTCCGCGGCGCCGACGAGACGCATGTCCTGGACCTGGCAGGCGGGTTTCCCATGGCCGCAGCAGAACGGCTGGCCGTGCGCGGCGCGGGTCTGGTGGCGGAGATGGATGGCCGCGCCGGACGGCTGGTCGCCGGCTGGCTGGGATGGCCCCCGGATGATCCGGACAGGCGGGGGCCGGTCGGGGGGCTGGTGACGCTCGTGGAGGCGCGGCGTGCGGCCGGGGACTCACGGTGGTCGATCGGTTGGCTGCTCGTGCGACCGCAGACGCGCCGGCAGGGCCTGGGAAGCGAACTGGTCGCGACGGCGCTGGCAGCGGCCGCGACCGCCGGGGCCGCCGGGGCCGCCGCGGTCTGGGTGGAGACGGATCGCCGATGGTCGGACAGCCTGGCATTCTGGCGGACGGTCGGGTTTCAGCCCGTGTGATCCGCGGCAAACTGCTATGCTTGAACCCCGGTTTCGCTGACCAGGGAGAGGCAGGAGGAGCGGCGATGGCGGACGCACCCCGGCGGGAGTTCGAGCGGGACATCGACGACGTGCGGCAGCTGCACGAGGATCTGGTCCGCGGCGCCGGCGGCACGCCCGGCGGCACATGGATCTTCTTTCTGGGGCTGGTGCTGGCCGCCTCCGGGCTGTGGTTCTTCCTCAGCAACGTCCACGTGATGACCGAGCCGTTCGGCATGGTGTCGGGCGTGCTGGGCCGCGGGTTTGGCCTCGCCGGACCCGCCATGAGCACCGGAATCGTGTTCGCGCCGATCTTTTTCGGCCTCGTGCTGCTGTTCTACGACGCGAAATTGAAGTGGGGCTGGGCGTTGTTCTATGTGGGCCTGGCCCTGATCATGATCGAGATCTTGAGCCGCATCCGCTTTCAAATGGGCATGCCGGTCAGCAACCTCCTGCTCATGCTCGGCATGATCGCCGCCGGCATCGGCATGATGCTCCGCAGCTTTCGCGATCTCTCATCGCCGGCTGGCGGCCCGCCGGCCGCCCGGTAGATGGAGCACCGGCTGCGGGGGCGGAGCACGGCCAGGTCAGGCGGCCCCCATCCCTTCCATGCGCCGCCAGCCGCTCATCTGGCCGAGATGCATCATCATGTGCCCGCCGCAGTAGAAGGCCTGGGCCGAGCCGATCGTGGGAAACAGTTCCTTCATCCGGCCCTCCGCCGGATTCGGCTGCTGGAAGGCGTCGTCGGCCGTGCTCCGCAGGGCGGCGCTCACCATCCGATGCCCTTCCATGAAGAACTCGACGACCTCCGCCATCGATGGATAGAGGTCGAGGTCGGGGTCGTCCACGCACTTCGCGTCCTTCGAAAACCGGACCTCGAACTGGTCGGGCACCGGCGGGGCCGGATGGCCGATGAGGCGGAGAATCTTCGGGGCGTAGAGCGAGAGGTGACCGTAGATGAAGGCCGGATGGTTGGATTCCACCACGACGCCGCCCGGGCGGGCGAACCGCGGAAAGCGGTCGGCTGGAACGCCGCGGAGGAGGCGTTCCGCGTAGCCGACGGAAAGCTGCAGCGAGTCGGCGATCACGTTGCCGAGGGAGCGGGACATGGGGCGACTCCGGGGGAGGCGGGGGGACGGCCCGCGGCGATCCGGGCGATCGCCGCGGGCAGCGCATGGCATTCGGCGGCGAAGACGCGGGCCGCCAGCGATTCGGCGGTGTCGTCGGGCAGCACGGGCACGGCCTGCTGGAGCAGGATCCGGCCGTGATCGTACTCGTCGTCGACGAGATGCACGGTGCAGCCGGAGATCGTGCACCCGCGGGCGAGCACGGCGCGATGAACGTGCATCCCATGGAATCCCTTGCCGCCGAAGGCGGGCAGCAGCGCGGGGTGGATGTTGATCACGCGGCCGGCGAAGTCGGCGGGGATCCGCACGAGGTGCAGAAACCCCGCCATCACGACGAGATCGGCGCGGGCCGCGCGGCAGACGGCGAAGATCTCGTCGCTCCAGGCGGCGACCGGCCGGCCGGCCGGCGGCAGCACCGTGACCGGAATGCCGGCCGCGGCGGCGATCCGCACGCCGCGGACATCGGCGCGGCTGGCCACGACGGTGTCCACGCGGGCGGCGAGGCTGCCGGCCGCGATCCGCTCGAGGAGGTTGTCGAGCGTGCGGCCCGAGCCGGAGAGCAGCACGGCGAGCCGCAGCGGAGCCGGATCGGTCATGGGCGGCCGCCCCGGCGCCGGATCGAGATCGACAGGGCGTGGCCATCGACATCGACGGCCTCGGTGGCGGCGTCCTCCAGCGGCCCGAAGGCGACCGTCGCGGCCAGCGTCTCGCCCGCCACGGCGTCGCCATGCCGTTCGAGGGCGGCCCGAAGAGCGGCGGAGTCGGTCACGAACGCCAGGTCGATGCGGTCGGTGAACTCGAGGTCGAGCTTCTTGCGGAGCGCCTGTACCGCATGCACCGCCTCGTTGACGAGGCCCTCGGCGACGAGGTCGGGCGTCAGCTCCTTGGCCACGACCACGACGGCCCGCGGGCTCTCGGCGGCCGCCCAGCCGGGCTTCGCCGTCGTCCGCACGAGCAGGTCGTCGGGCTCGAGCACGGCCGTGCCGCCGCCGGCGAGCGGCACCGTGGCCTTGCCGTCGCGGGCCAGCGCCGCCAGGAGGGCCGCCGCATCGGCCTTGGCGAGCGCATCGCGGGCCTGGGGCAGATCCTTGCCGAGCTTGGGGCCGAGTTTCTTCAGGTCGGGCTGCACGCTCCGGGTGATGTAGCGGTCGGGCGCGCGGCAGATCTCGAACGCCTTCACGTTGAGCTCGTCGCAGACGAGATCGGCGTGGGCGGCGAGCCAGGCGGAGTCTTCCGCGGCCGCGTCGGCGAGGACGACCTCGACCTTCGAGAGCGGCTGGCGGACCTTGAGCTTCTCCGCCGCCCGGGCCGCGCGGCCGAGGGAGGCGACGTCGCGGACGAGGGCCATGCGGCGGACGAGGTCGGCGTCGAGGAGACGGTCCTCACCGACCGGGTAGTCGGTGAGGTGCACGCTTTCGGGGACCTTCGTGCCAAAGGGGACCACGGCGAGGTTCCGCCACAGCTCCTCGGTGACGAAGGGCACGAACGGCGCCGCCAGCCGGGCGATCGTCAGCAGGGTCTCGTAGAGCGTCCAGTAGGCGTCGATCTTGTCGGCGTTCGTTTCCGGGCCGCCGTCGGCCTTGCCCGCCGCCCAGAAGCGGTCGCGGCTGCGGCGCACGAACCAGTTGCTCACCGCCTCCACGAGCGCCGCGAGCCGGCCGGCGGCCGTGAAGTGGTCGTAGGCGTCCATTCGCGCCGTCATCTCGGCCGCGGTGGCGGCCAGTTCCGAGAGCATCCAGCGGTCGAGCTCGCTCCGCGCCTCGGCCGGTCGCCAGCCGCGGGCCCGGGCGAGGTCGGCATGGTCGAGCGTGCCGGGGGCGTCGAGGAAGGCCGCGGGGTCGAAGCCGTCGATCCGGGCGTAGATCACGAAGAACGAGTAGACGTTCCAGAGGCGGAGGAGGAACTCGGGCACGCTCTCGCGGATCGCCCGCTCGCTGTAGCGGATGGCCGTCCAGGGGGGCTGGCCGGCGAGGAAGAACCAGCGCAGCGCGTCGGCCCCGTACTTGTCGAAGATCTCCGCCGGCTCGCGGTAGTTCCGCTTGCTCTTGCTCATCTTCTGCCCGTCCTCGCCGAGCATGTGGCCGAGGACGATGCAGGTCTTGAAGGGATGCGGATAGGGCCGGGCGGCCTGGCCCGACTGGTCCCCGAACAGCAGCGTGCTGATCGCCAGTTGGCTGTAGAACCAGCCGCGGGTCTGGTCGATCGCCTCGGAGATGAAGTCGGCGGGAAACTGCCGCGCAAACTCCTCCTGCCCCGCATGCGGCCAGCCCCACTGGGCGAACGGCATGGCCCCCGAGTCGAACCAGCAGTCGATGACCTCCGGCACCCGCCGCATCCGCCCGCCGGGGGCGAACGGCGAGTCGTAGGTGACGGCGTCGATGTAGGGCTTGTGGACGGCCAGGTCGTCGGCGAGCTCCGGCCGGACGGCCTTGGCCTGGGCAAAGACCTCGGTGCCCGTGACGCCCGGCTTGGCCAGCAGGGCCGCATAGGACGGCACCGCCTCCATCCGGCCCGTCGACTCGCACTTCCAGATCGGCAGCGGCGTGCCCCAGTACCGCTCGCGGGACAACGCCCAGTCGACGTTGGTCTCGAGGAAGTTGCCGAAGCGGCCGTCCTTGATGTGCTCCGGCAGCCAGTGGATGCGGGCGTTGTTGGCGAGCATCGCGTCGCGGAACCGGCTCGTGCGGATGAACCAGCTCTGCCGCGGGTACTGGATGAGCGGGTCGGCGTCGGCCCGCCAGCAGAACGGATAATCGTGGACGTACTGCTCCTGGTGGACGAGCAGCCCGCGGGCCCGCAGGTCGCGGGTGATGTCACGGTCGCAGTCCTTGACGAACCGGCCGCTGCCCATGGGAAACGCGTCGGTGAAGGTGCCGTCGGGGGCGACGGCGTTGAGGAGCGTCGGGCCCGTGCCGGCGGCGAAGCGGGCCTGCTCGGCGACGAGCACGCCGTAGTCCACCTCGCCGAACGCCGGGGCGATGTGGACGACGCCGGTGCCGGAATCGGTGGTCACGAAGTCGGCGGCCACGACCCGCCAGGCGCCGGGGGCCGCGCCGCCGGCGACGAGCGGCGCGGTGGCGGGCGGGCCGGCCGGGCGGAAGGTGTCGAACGGCGGCAGGTAGGAGCGGCCGACCAGGTCGGCTCCCGGCATCCGGGCGACGATGTCGAACGCCGTCTTCGTTTTCTCGCCGAGGGCGGCGGCCAGCGGCGCCGCGACGACGTATTCGGCCGCAGCGGCATCATCCGTCGCCCGCAGCACGACATACTCCAGGTCGGCCTTCACGGCGGCGAACTGGTTCGAGGGCAGCGTCCACGGGGTGGTCGTCCAGGCCACGAGGCTCCGGTTCGTCGCCGCGCCCGCCGCGTCGAGCAGCGGAAAGGCGACGTACACGCTCGGGTCGGCGACCTCCCTGTAGCCCTGGCCGACCTCGCCGCTGGAGAGCGCCGTGCCGCCCTGGGCCCACCACCAGACGATCTTGTGCCCCTGGTAGAGAAGGCCCTGGTCAAAGAGCGTGGCCAGGGCCCACCACACGCTCTCGACGAACGACTTGTGATAGGTGACGTAGGCGTCGGACAGGTCGATCCAGAACCCGATCCGCTCGGTGAGCGTCTCCCACTCCTTCATGTAGCGCCACACGCTCTCCTGGCACTTGTGGATGAAGGGCTCGACGCCGTAGGCCTCGATCTCGGCCTTGGAGTGGATGCCGAGCTCCTTGCAGACCTCGACCTCGACCGGCAGGCCGTGGGTGTCCCAGCCGGCCTTCCGCGCGCAGTACTCGCCCCGCATCGTGCGGTAGCGGGGGTAGAGGTCCTTGATCGTCCGCGTCAGGCAGTGGCCGGGGTGGGGCATGCCGTTGGCCGTGGGCGGGCCCTCGAAGAACACGAACGGCTGCGCCCCCTGCCGCCGCGCCAGCGACTTGGCGTAGGTGCCCCGCTCCCGCCAGGTCCGCGCGACCGCGGCCTCGAGGGCGGGAAAATCGGGCTGGCCGCGGACGGGCTCGAACATGGCAGAGAGCGTACCGTGAGGCCGTGGCCCCTCACAGGGGTCCGAGCCGCAGCCGCGGCACGGTGCAGGCTTCGGGGATCGACGGTATGCTCTGGCAGCGAGCCATCCGACCATGCGGCGGTGCGTGCCCGGGATCACATGCCCGAACGTCCGCGTGGTCGCCAGCGTCCGCGAAACGACCCAGTTCGAGGCGATCCACATACTCTCCGGAGCCCCCGCCATGCGTCATTCCGCACCGCTCTCCCTTCCCGTGTCGCGGCGCGATGCGCTGCGGGCCGCGTCGCTTGCCGGCGGTGCCATCGCCACGATGTCGGCCGTGCATGCCCAGTCGCCTTCCAGCGACGTGATCCGCGTGGGGCTGGTCGGCGCCGGCGGCCGCGGCTCGGGGGCCCTCAAGCAGACGCTCTCCGTGCCTGGGTCCAACGTCAAGGTGACGGCGATCGCCGACGCCTTCGAGGACCGGATCGCGGGGGCGCTCAAGGCCGTGGAGGGCATGGAGGGCAAGGTCGACGTCCCCGCGGAGCGGCAGTTCAAGGGGCTCGACGGCTACCGGCAGGTGCTCGACCACTGCGACCTGGTGATCCTGGCGACGCCCCCCGGCTTCCGGCCCTTCCATTTTCAGGAGGCGATCAAGGCCGGCAAGCACGTGTTCATGGAGAAGCCCGTCTGCGTCGACAGCTTCGGGGCCCAGGTGTGCCTCGCGGCGGCGAAACTCGCCGACGAGAAGAAGCTCAAGGTGGTGGTGGGTCTGCAGCGGCGGTACGACAGCCGCTACCGGGAGACGTTCGCGCGGGTCCGGGAGGGGCTCGCCGGCGACATCATCGGCGGGCAGGTGTACTGGAACGGCAGCGGCATCTGGTATCGCGCCCGGAAGCCCGACATGACGGAAACCCGATTCCAGATCCACAACTGGTATCACTTCAATTGGCTCAGCGGCGACCACATCTGCGAGCAGCACGTCCACAACATCGACATCGCCAACTGGATGCTCGGCGCGGTGCCGGAAACAGCCTACGGCGTGGGCGGCCGGCAGAACCGCGTGCCCGGTCAGCCGAGCGAGATCTACGACCACCACGCGGTGAACTTCTCCTATCCCGGCGGCGTGCGGATCGCCAGCCAGTGTAAGCAGTTCGCCGGGGGCGATGGCCGGGTGAACGAGGAGTTCCAGGGAACGAAGGGCTTCGTCCGGATCGGGGAGATCACCGACTTCAAGGGCAACGTGCTCTGGAAGTTCGAGGGGCAGAAGTCCAATCCCTACCAGGTCGAGCACGACGAACTGCACGACGCGATCCGCAACGACAAGCCGCTGAACAACGCCGTCTACGCCACGGAGGCCAGCTTCGCGGCGGTGCTGGGGCGGCTGGCCACCTACTCCGGCAAGG
>Ga0315904_10000879_pt1 | contig 47822 bp, 44 predicted proteins | sample LakEriMetagenome_6_FD_203529 | JGI IMG/M metagenome (GOLD analysis project Ga0315904, IMG submission 203529) | Freshwater fungal communities from buoy surface, Lake Erie, Ohio, United States - Buoy 12 MA120 | ecosystem: Environmental > Aquatic > Freshwater > Lake | place: USA: Lake Erie, Ohio...
TCCGGCGACAGTGATTCTCGTACCATTCAAAGGCAGACCAGACTAACCGCTGTTCAGAAAGTGGTCTTTAAAGAGAATAAGGAAGGGTTGTTGGGAATTCGTGTAGACCGTGCATTTGAGGAGCCGGCCACTAAGCCGGAGAAGTTCCTGGATGCAAACGGCGTTGAGACGCTGGTACCCGTGATGAATAACGATGGAGTGAATGGTGTGTACCGGAATGCTGCCGGGGATAAGGGTGCTGCTGTTTGGGGTAAGCGAAGTCCATGGGTTGCCCTTCGGGCAAAGAAGGCAGATGAAGTGATCACGATCGTGATCATGGATCATCCCCAGAACCCCAATTACCCGGCATGGTCACATGCACGTGGTTATGGGTTATTCGCTTCCAATAACCTCGGCGGTCGTGTTTTTGATCCTGCTGCCTCGGAGGTCCGCATTGAACTGCAGCCGGGGCAGTTCTTGCAGTTTAAACACCAGGTTACCATAGGCGGGGACCTGTCAGAAAGCCAGATCAACCAACTCGCCCAATCTTTCAAATAGTTATGGCAACCCAGCGATTGTATCGTTGGTTAATCCGATGACCCGGTTTTTTCGCCTACGAACCAATGTTCCTTGTTGCGGAAGAGTACGTTGAAGGTGGTCAGGGAACCATAGCAGCGTGTGATATACTGCTGGATATTCACCTTTTCCTCGTCGTTCAATGTTTTACTGCTGTTGATGTTTTGTTCCAACACCCTGAGCCGGTCGCGCAACATCACGATCTTGTGAAAAAAATCTTCGATCGGGATCTCTTTTGGCTTGAGGGTTTTGTCGGCCGGCTGCAATAACATCTTGCCATTCTGCCAGCGTTCTCCCAGGGGTACCGGTTCACTGATCCCACCCCAGAGCCGCAGGATCTTTAATAAACTTTTTTCAACCTCGCTGTGGGTCTCAATTTCTTCAGTGACATTTTCCGGAATGATCTCGTCCAGGTTGCTGTCTGTTTTGTCGATCTCCTTAATGCCTTCATGAATGAAAGAGATCAGGTAGGTTGCGTATTTGATGCCAACGATCACACCGGGGCCAAAACGGGTATGTTGCAGCCTGGTGCCTATGCCGAGGGTTGTTTGATCCATGAATTCTAATTTGTAGTCTGAAATTAACCAATCCTTTTGAACATGTGGATGCCCTCTGCCTCATGGTAAGTCCTTGGGGGATCCGATTTCAATAAGTATGGGACGGAAAAGTCCCCGCCTGCGCCAAGCATACACGTAATTCATAATCCCGTAACTTTAGGGCATGTCAGATGTCATCACTTTCGGGGAGGTTATGATGAGATTAACACCTCCCGGACGCAAAAAACTCCTGCAAACAGATCAGCTGGATATTCTTTACAGCGGCGCGGAAGCAAACGTAAGCTGTGCCCTGGCCTATTGGGGAAGAACGGCCGCCCATATCACCAGTTTCCCGGACAATGCCCTTGGCCATGCGGCCCTTGCCAACCTTCGGAAAATGAATGTTGATGTTGAACATATTGCTTTCACAGATGGCCGGCTGGGTCTTTATTTCGTGGAACCGGGAGCGATCAACAGGGCAACGGCCATTACGTACGACAGGCTTCCATCTTCCTTTGCTGGTATTGACGCCAATACTTTCAACTGGGACAAGATCCTGGAGGGTGCCAAATGGTTTCACTGGACAGGGATCACCCCCGCCATCTCCCAGGGCGCTGCGGATTCATTGCTGGCAGCCCTGAAGGTGGCACGTAAAAAAGGGGTGATGGTCTCAGCAGATATCAACTACAGGTCAGGGTTATGGAAATACGGCAAAACGCCCGCAGAGATCCTGGCGCCCCTGGTGGACCTGAGCCAGGTTGTGGTTGCAGCCGAGTCTGATACGGATAGTATTTTTGGGATCCGGGGAGATGGCTCAGGATATGCCTCAACGGCAGAAGCCATGAAGAAAAGATTCAGTGGCATGGAATGTATGCTTGCATCAAGAAGGGCAGCCCCCAGCGCCTCTCACAATAGCCTGAGTGGCGTGTTCTGGAATGGAAATCTTGTGTTTGAGACAAAAACACACGATATTGATAACATTATAGATCGTATAGGCAGCGGCGATGCATTCATTTCCGGCTTCATTTTCGCATCCCTTTCGGGGTATACCGACCAGGAGAAGATCGATTTTGCTGCGGCATCGGCTGTATTAAAGCACTCTGTAGAGGGTGACTACAACCTTGTGACCGAAGACGAAGTGTGGGGACTTGTGGAAGGGAATACCGGTGGCAGGGTAAAAAGATAGAAATCAGAATAAAAAAATAATCATGGCAAGATTTACTGCTGAAGCGGTCAATAAAAAATTAAGCGATACCAGGGTTTTACCCCTGTTTAATTATGCCGATGCAGAAGTTTGCAAGATGGTGATCAAATCCTGCTACAAGGCAGGATTAAGGGCGTTTGAACTCACCAACAGGGATACCATGGCATTGGAAGTATTCCGGCAGATCGTACCCTGGGTGGAAAAAGAATGCCCGGATATGAGCGTAGGAGCAGGGACTATCCTCAACGAAGAAACCGCGGCTCATTTCATTGAAGCCGGCGCTGATTTCATCATCGCCCCCATTTTTGACAAATCCACTGCTAAGTTTTGCAGGAAAAGCAATATTCCTTACATCCCCGGTTGTTTGACGCCAACGGAGATGTATAAGGCCTACAATGCCGGATCGCCCGTGGTTAAATTGTTCCCCGGTGGAACGGTAGGGCCCGATTATGTGAAGCATGTTCTTGCCCCGCTACCGCATATGAGGATCGTAGTGACCGGTGGTGTGCAGTTTGATGAAGCTTCTGTAAGAAAGTGGTTTGAGGCAGGGACCTTCGCACTCGGAGTGGGAAGTTCTGTATTTACAAAAGACAGGATCTCTCAAAGGGACTATGTATCCATCGAAGCGGAGATCAAAAAAATCCTCGAATATTAGTCAATGCCCATGAATAAGATCGCTGCGGTTGTTGTATTCATCGTTCTGTTCCTGAACAATGCACTGTTCTCACAGCCCATAAGTACTAAGCAGATCGACAGTTTAACGGAGCTCGTTTTGAAGACCTTCGACGTGCCCGGTATTGCAGTGGGCGTTGTGAAAGACGGGAAACTTGTGCATGCCAGGGGATATGGGGTAAGGTCTTTGAGGACCATGCAAAAAGTGGACGAGAACACGCTGTTTGGAATTGCATCCAACAGCAAGGCCTTCACCACTGCAGCAATCGGGATCCTCGTGGATGAGAAGAAACTAGATTGGGACGACAAAGTCACTGATTATATCCCTGGTTTCAAGATGTACGATCCCTATGTCACAGCTGAGTTTACCATCAGGGATCTGGTAACCCACAGAAGCGGCCTCGGATTAGGCGCGGGGGACTTGATGATGTTCCCTGATTCAAGCAGTTTTTCAAAAGAAGAGATCATACATAATCTCAGGTATCTTAAGCCTGTGTCAGGATTTCGGACAAAATACGATTATGACAACCTGCTCTATATCGTTGCCGGTGAAGTGATCGCCAAAGCATCGGGCAAGAGTTGGGAAGAATTTGTTGAGACCAGGTTTTTGCAGCCTCTGGGCATGACAGCCACTGCCGCGTCCATGGCAAGGGTTAAGAACAGGTCTAATTTGATCGATCCCCATGCTCCTGTCGATGGTAAGGTCAAGGCCCTCACGATCGACTGGAGCGAGACGGCCAATGCTGCCGGCGGCATGGTCAGCAACGTTACTGACCTCAGCAAGTGGATCATTACCCAGATGAACCATGGGAAGTACGGCAACGGCAAGCAGTTATTCAGCGAGGAAGTACATAAGGAAATGTGGACACCACAAACCATTTTACCAGCCCGCACCGTTCCGCCTTACAATACACATTTTTCAGCTTACGGCCTGGGCTGGTTCCTGTCTGATGTAAAGGGCTATAAGCAGGTAACACATACGGGTGGCCTCGCAGGTGTGGTTACCCAGATCACCCTGCTGCCGGAATTGAACCTGGGGATCATTGTGCTGACCAACCAGCAATCCGGAGCTGCTTTTACTGCAATCACCAATACCATTAAAGACAGCTACCTGAATATTCCCCCAACGGACCGGGTTAAACAAATGCATGACGTCGTGCTCAGGGGAGAGGCAGAAGCCCGTAAGATCCGTGATCAGATTCAGCAAGAGATTGAAGCCCAGAACAAATCAGCAACGGCCAAACCATTGCCTTCAATGTTTACAGGTACCTACAGGGATCCCTGGTTCGGGGATATTGTTATCTCTATCGAGAAAGGAAAGATGAGGATGAATAGCATCAGGTCACCACGACTGAGGGGTGATGTGAACTACTACAAAGGCAACACATTCATAGTCAAATGGGACGACAGATCTTTTGATGCCGATGCGTATGTGATGTTCACCCTGGACATGGACGGCAAACCTTCGGGGATGAAGATGAAGGCCATTTCGCCGCTTACAGATTTCAGTTTTGATTTTCACGACCTCGACCTGACCAGGGTGAAATAGGTATGGGGAGTTACATAAAGCCAAGTTCCAGTTTCGCCACCTCACTCATCATGTCTTTGTTCCAGGCTGGCGTCCAGGTTACCTCCACATGCACATCATTGACGCCCTCAATGGTTCTGATCTTCTGATCCACTTCATGGGGCAGGCTTTGCGCGGCTGGGCAACTTGGCGCAGTAAGCGTCATTACCACTTCCACATTGTTTATGGGAAGGATATTGACCTCATAGATCAGTCCCAGATCCCAAATGTTGACCGGGATCTCAGGATCATGGATCTCCTGGATCTTTTCAATCACTTTATCTTTTAATGCCTGTTCGTTCAACATCAGTTTTTCTTTAGTGGGCGGCACCCGGAGATCAGTTCTTTGATTTCCATGCCAGTGCGTCCAGTTTCATTTGTTTGAGCATGGCACGCAGTCCGTTTGAACGGGTCTGGGCCAGGTGGCTGGTCATACCGATATCGTCAATGAAGGTTACGGGGGCATTGATGATGTCGTCAGGTTTCTGCCCTGAGAATACGCGCACCAGCATGCTGATCAGCCCCTTTACGATCATCGCGTCTGAGTCCGCCTCGTAATACACTTTGCCATCTCTCAGGTTGGAATGCATCCACACTTGCGACTGGCAACCTTTGATCTTGTTTTCTTCTGTTTTATAGGCATCATTCAACGGAGGAAGCTTCTTTCCCATGTCGATGATGTATTCATACTTATCTTCCCAACTGTCAAACAGTGAAAATTCTTCTACGATCTCCTGTTCGATATGTTCAATGGGTCCAGGCATCAGGATAACATTTTAATGGCTTTGTCAAGCCCTTTTACAAGCCTGTCAATTTCCTCAAAGGTGTTATAGGCGGCAAATGATGCCCTCGTTGTGCCGGTGATATTCAGGCATTGCATGAGTGGCATGGTGCAATGCGATCCTGTACGTACGGCTATGCCCTGGTTGTCAAGCAAAACACCGAGATCCTGCGGATGTATTCCCTCAACTACAAATGAGATCACACTTACTTTGTTTTCCACATCACCCATCACGCGCACCCCGGGGATATTCTTGAGCAGTTCCGTGCCGTACTGCAGCAATGCATGTTCGTGTCGCCTGATATTGTCCTTTCCCAACTCATTGATAAAGTCGATCGCCGTTTTCATGGCAATGGTATCTGCAATATTTGGCGTGCCCGCTTCAAATTTATAGGGCAGGTCGTTGTATACCGTTTTCTCGAAGGTCACCTCCTTGATCATCTCTCCTCCGCCGTGAAACGGTGGCATAGCCTCCAGCAGTTCCCTTTTACCATAGAGCACTCCAACGCCGGTAGGGCCATATAACTTGTGTGATGAAAAAGCAAAAAAGTCGCAGTCCAGTTCAACCACATTGATGTCGAGGTGTACTGTTGATTGCGCCCCATCGAGCATCACTACTGCACCGGCCTGGTGGGCCGCATCGATGATCTGCTTCACCGGGTTGATGATACCCAGGGAATTGGATGCATGCACGATGGAGACCAGTTTAGTCCTGCTGCTGAGCAGTTTGTAAAATTCGTCAAGCAGGATCTCGCCTTTGTCGTTGATCGGTATCACTTTCAGGCTTGCCCCTTTCTCTTCAGCGAGCATTTGCCAGGGTACTATATTGGAATGGTGCTCGAGTGTGGATATGACGATCTCGTCGCCCGCCTTTATATGCTGACGTCCCCACGTATGGGAGACCAGGTTGATGCCCTCAGTTGTTCCGCGTGTGAAGATGACCTCATCGGTAGAGGCGGCCCCAATAAAGGCGCGGCAGGCTTCTCTCGATGCTTCGTATGCCGCAGTCGCTTCTTCCGCCAGGGTGTGTATGCCGCGGTGAATATTTGCGTTGTAATTGCTATAGTAGTCCACCAATGCATCGATCACCACCTTTGGCTTCTGGGAGGTAGCAGCATTGTCGAAATATACCAGCGGTTTACCTTTCAATTCCCGTTGTAATACCGGGAACTGCTTCCTCAGTTCATAAACATCATATCCCGCCCTGATCGCTTCCATATTAAAAATTAAAATCGAGCCTTTCAGAGATCAACTGGTCCACATATGCCCGAAGCGGCTCTGCTTTTATGTTCTCAAGTATATCCACTGCAAATGCATGCAGGAGCAGGGACTTGGCGTTTTTCTCACTGATGCCCCTGGCCCGCAGGTAAAACAGGGCTTCTTCATCCAGCTTGCCTATGGTACAGCCATGTGAACATTTCACGTCGTCCGCGTAGATCTCCAGTTGAGGTTTTGTATTTGCGCTGGCCAGATCCGTCAGCAGTACATTCTTGTTGGACTGGTAAGCATTGGTTTTCTGAGCGTCCTTGCGTACAAAGATCTTACCATTGAATACACCGGTTGACTCACCGTCCATGATGCCTTTATACAACTCATTGCTGAAGCAGTGGGGCATTACATTATCTACAATCGTATGATTGTCGCAATGTGTTTTCCCGTCCAGCAGGTAAAGACCGTACATATGAGATTCGCCGTGTTCTGCTTCCATCACCATATTCAGGTTATTCCTCAGCACATTACCGCTAAGTGAGATGGTTGTGGCATTGGTCAGCGATTTTCCGATCTGGGTGAAATGGGTGGTACTCACCTGGCTGGCAAACGGACCTTCGTTCTGGATCTTGTAGTAGTTTACGATGGCATCCTGCTCCACCACCAGTTCCGTGATCTGGTTGGTAAAGCAGTCTTGGGTTCCCAGTGAAATAAAATGTTCAACCATCTCCATTTCCGCACCCTGGGATACATATACCAGTAATCTTGGCAGGGATAAAGTGGGAACACTCCTGTTATCACTGACATAATTAATGTAGATCGGTTTGTCTACTTTAATACCTTTCTTCACGAAAAGGAAGGCACCAGACTCTGCGAAGGCGGTGTTCATGGCGTTGATGCCATCAGGATGGTATTTGCCGGAACGCCCCAGGTGTTTTTCAACCAGGCCCGCAAAATCAGATTCTTTGGCTTTGGTCAATGAAAGGATGTTCACCCCTTCGATCGAAGATGCGGAAGAGAATTTGCCATTCTCAAAGTTGATCAGGTAGCCTTCTTTGCTGCAGGGCAACAGGTGTTGCTGGAGCAATTGGGGGGCTATCTCATTTTTTGCCTGGATCTCAAAAGGGGCCTGGAAAAGACCACTGACCCTGGTGTACTTCCATTCTTCGTGCTTGACTGTTGGAATCCCATATTTATTGAAATCCGCAAGGGCCTGCGACTTGATGGCGTCCAGCGGTGCGATCGACTGGAATGCTTTATTGATATTTTGGATAACGTCAGTCATATTATGCTCCTTCAGCTACTGCCAGTTCGTTTTTGATAAAGTCATATCCTTTCTCTTCCAACTCCATGGCCAGTTCTTTGGTCCCGGATTTCACGATGCGGCCATTATACAAAACGTGTACGAAGTCTGGTACGATGTAGTCCAGCAGACGCTGGTAGTGTGTCACCAGCAGGAAGGCATTATCCTTGCTGCGGTATTGGTTAACTCCATTTGCCACGATGCGGAGGGCGTCGATGTCCAGCCCGGAATCTGTTTCATCAAGTATGGCCAGTTTAGGCTCGAGCATAGCCATCTGGAAAATTTCATTACGCTTTTTCTCGCCGCCGGAAAAACCTTCGTTGAGCGACCTGCTGAGCAGCGACTGGTCTATGTTCACCAGTTTCATTTTTTCTTTCATGGTCTTCAAAAAAGAAACGGCATCCAGGGGTTCGAGGCCACGGTACTTCCTGGTCTCATTCACGGCGGTCTTGATGAAATTGGTAGTGCTTACGCCGGGTATCTCCACCGGGTACTGGAAGGCCAGGAATACTCCTTCGCGTGCCCTGTCTTCAGGCGACATGTCCAACAGGTCCTTACCTAAGAAATCCACGGAGCCTCCGGTTACTTCATACTGCTCCCTGCCTGCCAGCACTGATGCCAGCGTGCTTTTACCGGAGCCATTGGGTCCCATGATAGCGTGTACTTCTCCTGGTTTGATCTCAAGGTTAATTCCCCTTAGGATCTGTTTTTCGTCTATCGATGCCTGTAAGTCTGTGATCTTTAACATAATATCTTTCAATTCTGGTAATATAAATAATGAGCCAATCAGCCAATCAGTCAATCAGCCAATGGTCTATCCCACGCTTCCCTCGAGGGAGATCGCGAGGAGTTTCTGTGCTTCCACGGCAAATTCCATGGGAAGCTGGTTCATCACCTCTTTGGCAAAGCCGTTGATGATCAGCGCAACAGCAGTTTCGGTATCGATACCACGCTGGTTGCAGTAGAAGATCTGGTCTTCACCGATCTTAGAGGTGGTAGCTTCATGTTCCACCATGGAGTTGCTGTTCTTCACTTCGATGTAGGGGAATGTGTGTGCCCCGCATTTATCGCCCAGCAGCAGAGAATCACACTGCGAGAAGTTCCTTGAATTGGTGGCTTTGCGACCCACCTGCACCAGTCCGCGGTAGCTGTTGTTACTGAAACCGGCGGAGATCCCTTTCGACACGATACGGCTCCGGGTATTCTTGCCGATATGGAGCATTTTTGTACCGGTGTCTGCCTGCTGGTAGTTGTTGGTAACGGCAACAGAATAAAACTCCCCAACGGAGTAGTCGCCCTTCAGGATCACGCTCGGGTATTTCCAGGTGATGGACGAGCCGGTTTCCACCTGTGTCCAGGAGATCTTGGAATGTTCGCCCTGGCAGATGCCACGCTTGGTCACGAAATTGTAGATACCGCCCTTGCCTTCTTTATCGCCGGGATACCAGTTCTGCACGGTTGAATACTTTACCTCAGCATGGGCATGGGCCACGATCTCAACCACGGCAGCATGCAACTGGTTTTCATCACGCATGGGTGCCGTGCAACCTTCCAGGTAACTTACATATGCATTGTCTTCAGCCACGATCAGTGTTCTTTCAAACTGGCCGGTGTTGGCTGCGTTGATACGGAAATAAGTGGAGAGTTCCATCGGGCATCTCACACCCTTTGGAATGAAGCAAAAAGATCCATCTGTGAAAACGGCTGAATTCAGCGCCGAAAAATAATTGTCCGTTGCCGGTACAACAGAGCCAAGGTATTTTTTGATCAGCTCAGGATGTTCCTGAACGGCTTCCGACATGGAACAAAATATGATACCCAACTCAGAGAGTTCTTCTTTGAAGGTGGTGGCTACTGATACAGAGTCAATGACCGCATCAACAGCGATACCGGACAGTCTTTTTTGCTCGTTCAGGGATATGCCTAGTTTTTCAAACGTCTTCCTCAATTCCGGATCTAAGTCGTCCAGGCTGTTGGGTGCTATTTTTTGTTTTGGAGCAGAATAGTAGATGATATCCTGGTAATTGATTGGGGGATATTCAACGTTTGACCATTTGGGCTCAACCATATCCAGCCATTGGCGATAAGCCTTTAACCTCCACTCCAACAACCATTCCGGTTCTTTCTTTTTGGCAGAAATGAACCGTACAATGTCCTCACTCAGTCCTTTTGGGGCGGAATCCGCCTCGATATCCGTTACAAATCCGTACTTGTATTCCGAGGTGGTTACCTGCTCTAAAATATTGTCATTTTCTTCGTACATATCCTTCATTCAGGTTAAGCTGCAAATTTCCTTCAATGTGTCGGATTTATCAACATCGGAAGGGTTAAATGGTTAAACAGCAGGGCAGTTTTTTCCGATTTCGTAAATTGTCCTTATAGAGCCTTATTTTTCACAACCGGATCAGCTTCCGTATTTTTGGATTATGCAACATATTTTGATCACAGGAGCAAGCGGAAACCTTGGTAAATCGTTGGTATCCAGGTTTTTAGGGGCAGGTAGCAGGGTGACGGCCATCGTCATTCCCAATGATCCCGTCCGGTTGGACCCAGGCTCCCCATTGTTTTCAAAGTACGAGGCCGACCTGAACAATGAGGCGGCGGTTGAACAAGTTTTGGATCGGATCGTTCGCAAACATGGGGATATCCATGTGGCGGTGTTGACAGCGGGCGGGTTTGCCATGGGTGATATACGCTCTACTGGTTCGGCTGAGATCATGAAGCAATACCGTCTCAATGTTGAAACTTCCTATCATGTGGCCAGGCCAGTATTTCTTCATATGAAGGAGCGGAGATATGGAAGGATTTTCATGGTAGGGTCCCGCCCGGGGTTGGACATGCTGGCCAGTAAGAATATGATAGCTTATGGCCTTTCAAAATCACTGATCTTCAGGCTGGTGGAAATTTTAAACGAATCTGCAGAAGGCGCCAATGTGGTCAGTTCAGTGATTGTACCCAGTATCATTGACACCCCGCAAAACAGGGAGTCTATGCCTGACGCTGATTTTTCTGCATGGATGGATCCCGATAAGATCGCAGAGATCGTTGGCTTTTACAGTTCTCCCGCCGCGGATGGCCTCCGTGAACCGGTATTAAAAGTCTACAATAAGGCCTGATCATTTATTCTGATCGGTTTTGGCTTTTTCTTTTGCCTGTTTTTTGAAATAACCCCGGAAGAGGAAGTTGTGTTTCAGTGCTTCCATGTTCTCATTGAATGAAGCGGTTCCTTTTTCCACGTGGGCGAGTGTTCTGCGAATGTTTCCCGAAACAGCGGTATCTTTTAACGCCAGGTTCACCGGGCCGGGCCCCGCCTGGACATCATTATTTATTTTACTGACCATACTGTCAAGGTCTACCGCCAGGATACCGGCATCTTCTGCAATTTTCTGAAGTTGGTCTATAGATGCTTTCAAAGAAACGGCCATGGCCGTGTCCCGAAGTATGGTGCCGGCTGGTCCCTTGCCCGATTTTACATCGGCAATAATGTCCCTGACATCCACGGTCATTTTTTCGGCGTTGAGCGTTGCCCTTTCCAGGTTATGAGATGCCCGCCTGAGGTTGGTGGCCAAACTGGTATCCGCCAGCAGTTTCCAAAGGCCTTTGCTGTTATTGACCTTCGATACGGTCTCTTTTAGGTTACCGGAGATATAGTTGATATTGTCTACAGTGCTTGCCATGGTTCTCAGGATGTCGTCGAACTCGATGGATCGTTGCGATGGCAACAGGTCTCCCTCGCTGATCAGTTCCGCGGGCCCTGTGACCGGCATGATATTCACCACCTTATTTCCCATGAGTCCGTCGGCACCCAGGCTTGCCTGAGCGTTCTTTCGGATCACAGATTTCAATTCCCTGCCGATCATCATCGTCACTTCAATGGTGGTGTCGTTCATGATCTCTATGGATTTCACTGTGCCAACTTCGATACCGGCGTAGCGCACATTATTTCCCGTGCGGAGTCCGCCTACATTCGAGAAATGGGTTCTCAATGGGAAATGCGAACCGATCAGGTGTTGATTTTTCCCGATCAGGAATAATGCGATGATCAGGATCAGAATGCCTGAAACGACGAATATGCCAAGTTTGACCAGGTTGTTTATTTGTTTAGCCATATATCAGGTATCAAAAAATTGTTTAACCAGGCTGTCAGATGATTTTTTCAGTTCCTCATAGGTTCCCAGCGCATGGCATTTTCCTTTGTTCAGCACTGCGATCCGGTCTGCCGTCCTCTTGACACATTTCATGTCGTGCGAAATGATCAGTGAGCTGGTTTGGTATTTATCTGCGATCTCTACCATCAGGTCGCTGATCTCTTTACCGGTGATCGGGTCAAGGCCGGTGGTGGGTTCGTCGTACAGGATGATCTCAGGCTTCAGGATCAGTGTCCTTGCCAGTGCGATCCTTTTGCGCATTCCCCCCGACAGTTCAGACGGCATCATGTTCATAGTATGTGCAAGACCAACATTGCTAAGGGCTTCAATGAGCATTTCATCCACCTGTTGCTGCTCGATCCTGATCCAATGGCGCCTCAGGGGAAATTCAAGATTTTCCTTTACCGTCATGGAGTCGTACAAGGCATTGCTCTGGAACAGGAATCCCAGCCTGGCGCGGACCTTGTCAAGCTGCTCATGGTTCATCTCCAGCACATTTTCGCCGAAGATCAGGATTTCACCGGCGTCGGGCTCCAGCAAACCTATGATGCATTTGATGAGCACAGATTTACCGGATCCTGATTTTCCCAGCACTACAATACTCTCGCCTTTATTCAGGTCGAGGTTGAAATCATCGAGTACGATATTGGACCCGAATGCAATGCTCAATCCGCGTACACTGAGAACAGGTTTTTCGGGCAACTGTATCAGGGACTGGTTCAATATGGTTTTCGTTTTTTCCATTAGTTCAGGCCAAGCAGGTCAGTGATCAGCACCGCTATGAGATCAAGCAGGAAAATCAGCATGGAAGATATTACCACCGCTGAGTTAGCCGAAATCCCCACGCCTTCGGTACCCTTGGTGGTCTGGTAACCCTTGAAGCATCCCACCAGGCCCACGGAGAATCCGAAGAAAACTGTTTTAATGGCTGCGGGCAATACATCAGAGAACTGAAGAGAGCGGAATATGGAGTCAAAAAACAATTGAAAGCTCATTACCCCCCTGATGTTCACGCCCAGGAATGCACCCATGATGGATATTCCGTCGGACAGGATCACCAGGATCGGCAGCATCATTGTAGTGGCCAACACCCTTGTCACCACCAGGAATTTGAATGGGTTAGTGCCCGACACTTCCATGGCATCGATCTGTTCAGTCACTTTCATAGATCCGAGTTCAGCCCCGATGCTGGAGCCAATCTTGCCTGCAAAGATCAATGCCGTGATCACCGGCCCGATCTCCTTGATGATGGCATAACTGACGATGTAGGGAATTTGGGATTCGGCGCCATAATCAACCAGCGAAGGCCTGAGTTGAATGGTCAGTACCAGGCCCATGATGAAAGCGGTTATGCCAACCAGTGGGAGTGATTTATTCCCGATCAGATAGCATTGGCGCAGCAATTCGGTCACCTCATAGCGGGGCCTGAGGCCTTCCCTGAAAAAACGCCCTGTGAACTGGGCGAATTCCCCGGTTTCTTTTAGGAACTTCATGGTATTCTGGGGCAAATACAACTGTTTAATGATTATATTTAAATGTACCCATTTAAAATCGGCTGGCTGATAATATTGGTCATAGATCCCACTAACCTTCGTCAGAGGTTTTTGTGGGACAGCTACTTCAATTTAGGCTCGTCATTTTTTCAAAACGCATGTCTGGAATAACCCCTGCTTCGGCCAGCTTTTATTCTCTTCGTAACCGGGTGAAACTGGTTCACGGCGGTTCAACTTATTTTGCGGTGATGATCGACATGATCCGGGAGGCCAGCCATACCATTCATCTGCAGACTTATATATATGAACAGGATGAAACAGGTGTGATGGTCGCGGAGGAATTGATGGCGGCAAGTCGCAGGGGCGTGAAGGTGTTCATGCTGCTGGATGGCTATGCTTCACGGCACCTTCCTTCTGATTTTATCAGCCAGCTTCGTGATTCGGGTATCCATTTCCGTTTTTTTGAGCCCATCCTGAAAGGTGATAGTTTTTATTTTGGCAGGAGGCTGCACCATAAGGTCCTCGTTTGTGACAGCCGATTTTCACTGGTGGGCGGTATCAATATTTCCAACCGGTATAATGATATGCCGGGACAACCTGCGTGGCTCGACTGGGCAGTTCATGCGGAAGGGGAGGTGTCATACGAGTTGTTCAAAGTTTGCGCAGAGTTTTGGTACAGATCCCCAAAGCTGGTCCGCGCAGCGGTTGCGTCCACGCCGCCCATTTCATTTCCTGAAACCTGGCATTGTGCCGTTAAGGTCAGGCGGAACGATTGGGTCAGGCGGCGGAACCAGATCTCCAGGAGTTATATAGAAATGTTCAACAGTGCCGAGAAGCAGATCTTCATTATGTCGAGTTATTTTCTGCCGGGTAGGGTCATGCGCAGGAATATGGCGCTGGCGGCAAAACGCGGGGTGAATATTTCCCTGATCCTCGCGGGCACCTCGGATGTTCCCATTGCTAAATACGCCGAGCGTTTCATCTACAGGTGGATGTTGCGCAATGGGGTCAGGATCTATGAGTATCCCAAGTATGTACTGCATGCCAAACTATCCACCTACGATAAGAAATGGGTGACCGTGGGATCCTATAACGTAAATGATATCAGTGCCTATGCCTCGATCGAGTTGAACCTGGATGTGATGGACAGGGATTTTGCCCTTGAGGCCACAAAATGGATGACTTTGACGATAGAGAGAGACTGTATCAGGATCACGGATGATTACATCAGGCAATACAACCTCGTCACCAGGTTCCTTCAATGGTGGAGTTACGAGGTCTTCAGGGCCATATTCTTCGTTTTTACTTTTTATTTCAAGCAAAAAGAAGACTAATCTCCTTTGATCCGCCTAAGGAAGCTGTTGACCGTCACAGCGTTCCATTGTGCAAACCGTCCACGTTGTACCACCAGTTTATTGTCCTCCGGATGATTCAGGTAATAGTGAAATGCAAACGGTTGGCGGGGGTCGTACCATCCCACTTCCTGGCCGAACCGGAGGTCGTTAAACACCAGGGTGTCTGCTTTTTTCTCTACGGTATAATAGTCCTGCGAGAATTCCTTGAGATTTTGCACCTCCTGGTGGTCGCTGATCTCTTTAAGCAACTGTTCATTCCGCGGATACCAGTTCAGGTGGAGGCTGTCGCTTTGGTCAAAGAAAGACCTGTATCCGATCTGGAATCCGTCCTTCTGTTCCAGTACCACGAACCATAGCCAGGTGTTGAACGGCGTGGGCGTGGTGAAGCTGCGTTTGTATTGCAATTGCTGTTTTTCCGCCAGTTGCCGGATATCTTTATTCACCTGGAACTTGTTGAACACGGCATAAAGCAGGTAAATGGCGGTAAAGCTGATGCCCGCCTTTGCCCAGGCAACCCGCTTGTGGTGATCCGTTCTCAGGAAGATCAATGCCAGGCAGGCAATGCCTGAAGGAATGGAGAAGAATGGATCCACCACAAAGATGGTGTGGAAGGAGACCCTCAGGTCCGAGAAAGGCTCAAACCAGCCTACGCCATAGTTATTGAACGCGTCGATCAGCAGGTGAACAAAGATCTCAGTTCCGAGGAAAAAGAGCCATCTCTTCAGAGAAATGTTGTGGGGCCGGTGAAAGCGTTCTGCGGTTACCGCCAGGAAGAAAGTGATCATGACACCAAACAGGATCGAGTGGGTGAATCCGCGGTGGGCGATCAGTTCTTCGGTTGGTCCCAGCCAGGCTACACTGATAAAGTCGATGTCGGGTATGCTTTGGGCCAGCGCACCCCAAAGCATGGCTTTCTTGCCAAACTGCCGGTCCGTGAACATCTCGCCAATACAGGCTCCCAGGGCAATATGCGTCAGCGTATCCATTTGAAAGGGAAAAGGTAGCAGGAAAAAGTCAGAATCTGGTCCGGATTTTATATTTTGAATCCGGGCCGGTCGAACTTTGGCGCCGGAAAAATGTTATCATACTATGGGTGTTTTAAAGCAACTTGCCGAGTATCTCTACCTGAGAAAAAAAGATCCCAACAGACCGGATTCACAGTTTGTGAAGTATATGCACGGGATCAACAGGATATCCCTCCTGATGTTCCTGTTTGCGCTGATGGTGTTGTTCTATAAGTTGGTAATCAAAAAATAAGGCTGCTTCATAGCCTTTAGTTAGGTTCAATCCTGGTTTGCCATTACGTTCCAGCGGTTTCCACAACCCTTAGGGCGGCTTTAGCCGAAGCCGATCCTCCTTTGCTGAGGATATCCCAAAGGGCATCGTAGTCCTTCATGATTTTTGCCCGGTGGCTTGGGTTGTTGATTAGTTTGTCGAGCTCGATGCGCAGGTTGGCGGGGGTGAGGTCGTTTTGTATCAGTTCTTTTACGGCGGGTTTATCGAGGATCAGGTTGACCAGGGAAATGTAGGGCACCTTGATCAGTCGTTTTGCGATCTCGTACGAGATGGTGCTTCCTTTATAACATACCACTTCCGGGATATGGAACAGGGCAGTTTCCAGCGTTGCGGTGCCTGAGGTAACGAGGGCAGCGTGCGACCGCATGAGGATCGCGTATGTTTTGCCTTGTAAGAGCTCAACGTTTGGAAAGTTCCTGATCAGCTCCTGGTAGAAATCTTTATCGATGGACGGCGCCTGCGCCACAATGAATTTCCACTCGGGAAAAAATGTGGTGGTTTCCAGCATGATGGGCAGCTTTTTCCGGATCTCCTGCATGCGGCTGCCGGGAAGCAGGGCAATCGTAGTAGTTTGTGGCGGATGCAGGGTGGGATTGGATGATTTGAATTCGTCAATGATTTGCACCAGGGGATGCCCCACATACTCCACGGGATAATCCCATTTCTGATAAAACTCCTGCTCAAAAGGGAGAATGACCAGCATTTTGTCCACCACCTTCCTGATGGTATGTACTCTTTTTTCTTTCCAGGCCCACACCTGGGGTGAAATATAATAGACGGTCTTATATCCTTTCTCTTTGGCAAATTTGGCGATCGGAATATTGAAGCCGGGATAGTCAATGCATACGACCACATCCGGGTTGTAATCCAGCAGGTCCTTTTTGCAATGCTTCATGAATCCGAGGATCTTCCGGAGGTTCAGGAAAACTTCCAGGAAGCCCATGTAAGCCCTCTCTTTATAATGGCTGACCAGTTCTGCGCCAGCCTCTTCCATCAGGTCGCCTCCCCAGCATCGGATATGTGCCTGTGGATCCAGTTTCCTGATCTCCCGGATCAGTTTGCTTCCGTGCAGGTCACCGGATGCCTCACCGGATATCAGGTAATATTTCATCCAAGGAATTTGAATAACAGGGCAGCCACGGCATACATGATGGTCACAGCGAAAACGCCTTTGGCGGTTTCATCCTTCTTTGTATTGATGAAATAGGTAAAGAAAATGATGTTGACCAGCAGGCAGGGTATGGTGATGGCGGTGATCAGGGGCTTGTTCATGCGGAGGGCTGTAAGGAAGTCGTTAAAACTATACAAGCTGAACTTCCAGAAATAATAACCGAAGAACCCCAGCATAGGGCCGATAAGTCCTAAGATGATCCCGATTTTAAGGTCATCCCGTCTGAATATTACCATTTAAGCGTTTTTTCCAGTTTGGATTTGAGGGTATAGTTGGTAAGGTCGAACTGAACCGGTACCACGCTGACAAAGTTATTCTCCAATGCCCATACATCGGTGTCTTTTCCTTCGTCGAAGTTAACGAATGCACCCGTCAGCCAGTAATATTTCCTGCCGTGCGGATCTTTACGCTCATGGAAATCTTCCTCGTATTTGGCATAGGCCTGACGGCATATTTTAACACCCTGGATCAGGGATTCTGAAATGGCGGGGAAATTGACATTGAGGCAAAGATGCTTATCCAGCTGTTTTTGCTTCATCAATCCTTCAACGATCATTCTTGCATATTTTTTTGCGCCTGTGAAATCAGCCTCCACACTGTAGTCGAGCAGGGAGAAGCCAACGGAGGGGATACTTTCAATGGATGCTTCGATGGCGGCCGACATGGTGCCTGAGTAGATCACGTTGATGGAGTGATTGGCACCATGGTTGATACCGCTCAGGCAAAGATCCGGTTTCCGGTGCAGGACTTTATCCACGGCAAGTTTGACGCAGTCGACCGGTGTACCGCTGCAACTCCAGGCTTCCACACCGTCGATCAGTTTCACCTGGCTCATCCTTAATGGAAAGCCTATGGTGATAGCGTGTCCCATGCCGGACTGTGGCTTATCAGGCGCCACCACAACCACTTTCCCGAGGTCTTTGATCGCTTCGATCAGGTGCCTGATCCCGGGTGCATTTATGCCGTCATCGTTCGTAACCAGTATCGTAAACTCGTTCTTTTTTGCTTTTCCTTTCTTTGTAGCCATATGTTTTATCTGGAACCTCAAAAATAGGAACTAAAAAAGTTTTTGAGTTTTTAGTTTTGGCATTGTAATCCCAAAAAATTTAGTATATTGCCACCAAAATTATTAGTATGTCGCAGTCAAACGCGGGTAAAAACCTTAAGTATCTCAGGAAACTCAGGGGGCTCACTCAGGAAGAGTTTGCCACGAAACTGAATATCAAAAGGTCCCTTTTGGGGGCTTATGAAGAAGAGCGGGCCGAGCCCCGCATCGATGTTCTTGAATTGGTGAGTGATACCTTCAAGATCAGCCTGGATGAGTTGTTGAGAAAGGACCTGAGTGAAGTAAAGGGGAGTTACCTGGTGAAAAGACGGCAGCAGAAATTAATGTCTGAGAACAACCTGATCCAGTTTGTGCCAGTCAAAGCCGCAGCGGGTTACCTGGCGGGTTATGCGGACCAGGAATTCATCGATGAGTTGAATACGTTCACGTTGCCCATGCTCGGGGCTGGCCAGTACCGGGCTTTTGAGATCATTGGGGACTCAATGATGCCTACGCCCTCGGGTTCCATTATTGTGGGTGAGAAGATCGAGAACAATGCAGACAATCTAAAGAATAACCAGGCTTATATCGTGGTGAGCAGGAGCGAGGGGATCGTGTACAAGCGGATCGTCAAGAACAACAGGGCAAAGAATAAGCTGACGATGGTCAGTGATAATCCCAATTACCAGCCCTACCAGATCAATGCCGAGGATGTGCTTGAAGTATGGCAAGCCCAGATGGTGATCTCAAAGGTATCTGCCCAGCCGGCCTGGGATATGTCGCAGCTCACCAGCCTTGTGAACAATCTGCAGGAACAGGTGAGTACGTTGAAGAAGAGGATGAACTGATATTTTGTTTCCGCCCATTTCATATATTCTAAAGGGCCAGCAGTTTTGGCTTACTGCTGAAAGATGCCTGTATTGGGAAGAGGAAAAATGCCTGATCGTTTCAGATCTGCATTTCGGAAAAACGGGGCATTTCAGGCGCGAGGGCATTGCTGTGCCCCCGGAACTGTATAAGGAGGACCTGCAGCGGCTCTGGCATCAGATCCAGCATTTCAAGCCGGACGACGTGATCTTTGTTGGTGATCTGTTTCACAGTCGTGCTAACCTGGAGCACAATTGGTTCCATAAGTGGCGGCACGACCTGCCATGGCTGAGGATGCACCTGGTCATCGGAAATCACGATGTGCTGGCTCGTAAAGATTACCAGGATATGGACCTTTTGATCCATGAGCAGCAGCTGGTGGTTGGAGAGTTTTGTTTTGTACACGATCTGCTTCCTGAACATATTGCCGACCCCTATTATTACATTTCGGGTCATATCCATCCCGGTATCAGGCTGGCAGGGCCGGGTAAGCAGAGCCTCAGGTTCCCATGTTTTTACTTCTCCGGCCAGTTCGCCATTTTGCCGGCATTCAGCAGGTTCACCGGCATGGCATTGATTGAACCAAAACCAGGTGAGCATGTTTTTGCTATCGTAGACAACAAACTCATCCCGGTGAATTCATGAAGATCGCCTTCGACGCCATCTATGCACATCCCCTGCCAGAAGGGCATCGTTTCCCGATGCTCAAATACGAACTTATTCCAGAGCAGCTCCTGCATGAGGGAACTATAACGGCGGAGGACCTGTTCTCGCCAAAGCCCTGCAGCGATCGGGTTGTTTTGCTTACGCATGATGCGGAGTACCTGGACAAACTGAAAGCACAGCGCCTCACAGATCGCGAACAACGAAAGATCGGCTTTCCCCAATCGCCGGAGCTGACGTTGCGCGAACTGATCATCACGCAGGGTACCATCGACTGCTGCCATTATGCGATGAAGGACGGTGTTGCCCTCAATGTTGCTGGTGGTACCCACCATGCCTACCGCGACCGGGGAGAGGGCTTCTGCCTGCTGAATGACATGGCTACGGCCGCCAATGATCTCCTTTCAAAGAATTTGAAGGAGCGTATCCTGATCATAGATCTTGATGTACACCAGGGAAATGGAACCGCTAAGATCTTTGAAGACATCGATGAAGTCTTTACGTTCAGTATGCACGGCGCGCACAACTATCCTTTCCACAAGGAAAGGTCGGACCTCGATATTCCGCTGAAAGATGGCATCATGGACCATGAATACCTCGCCCTGCTACAAGAAAATCTGGAGAGGATACTCCGGGATTTCAAGCCGGATTTCGCTTTTTATCTCTCAGGGGTTGACATACTCTCTACCGACAGGTTCGGTAAGTTGAAGGTCAGTCCGGAAGGATGCCGGGAGCGTGATGACATGGTGTTCCGCATGCTTGCCAACAAAGGCATTCCCTGCACCGTGGCTATGGGCGGGGGCTATTCGCCTGATATCCGGCATATAGTAGACGCGCATTGCAATACTTACAGGACAGCCAGGAAGATTTACGGTTGATCATTTCTTCTCTTCAGGGGGAAGGTTATTGTCTTTCTCGATCTGCTGCATCATCAGCGAAGCCCAATCCGTTAACGCTGTTTTTTCCTCCGCGCTGAGCTTAGCAGTCTTATGGATCAGGGTATAACTTTTCAATGGCATTTCACCTTGCTTCACCATCTCAATCACCTCGTCCATTTTATGCCTTGCTTTTTTGGGAGAATAGGCCAGGAACTCTGAAAAATTAAGTTCAGCTTTTCCTTCTTTAACATGGTTCTGTAACCAGAGCCCTACGGGTTGTATATTGGTATACCAGGGGTATAGGGTATTGTTGGAATGGCAGTCATAACAGGCTTTTTCAAGTATCGTGGATACATTCGAGGGTACATTATATTTGTTGGCGATGTGGTTCTCTGACCGTCCCTCAGACAGGTTTCTTTCAGGCCTGATGAACTGGAGCAGTAATAAAGCAACGAGTAACAACAGCAGGATCTTCCTAATCATAAAAAAGTTATTTAAAATATTCTTCGGCTTTTGCGATGGATTCGGGTTTGCCCACATCTACAACCACATCACCGGTGTGGTCATACACGTAGATCGATTCGGTTTTTGCCAGGTCAAGATAAGAATCTATTATGGAAAACTTTCCTTTCTGCCGGATCATCTGGATCATCCTTGGCTCGATGATATGCACACAAGTGAACGCCCCCCTGTGCAATGGCGAAGCTGCCCGCGATATTTTCTGTTCGCCGGTCATATCATTCTCCCAGCCAGAGAGCAGCTGCGCATTGTCATAAAGAAAATTCCTTGAAGTTTTCCTTTGGGTGATGGCCAGAGTGGCAAGCCCCTGTCTGGACCTGTGGAATTGGTACATGCTGTGCAGGTCGAGGTCAGTCAGGATATCCGCGTTCATCACAAAAAACGGCTTAGCAGAATCCTCAAAATAGCATTTCGCATTCAGGAGTCCGCCTCCGGTTTCCAGGGGTTCCTGCACTTCATGCGAGATGTCGATTTGAAAGCCGAAATTTTTATTCGCTGCCAGGAAGTCTATGATCTGATCTGCAAAATGATGTACGTTAACAACAAACTCCCTGATGCCGTAGCCCGCCATGTACTCTATGTTCCGCTGCAGCAATGGTTTGCCGTTGACGGGCGCGAGCGCTTTGGGGTGGCTGTCGGTGAACGGCTTCAACCGGGTACCAAGACCGGCTGCAAAGATCATTGCCTGGGTGCCTGCTGGTAAGGGCTTCATATTGTTGCAGGTGTATTATTCCATTGCTTTAATTCCTGCTCACGGTGATGCACAACCGTTTCTACATTGAATTTCTCCCTCAGGTGATCGGCCAGTTTATCGGCGGCGTACACGGACCTGTGCTGCCCCCCGGTGCAGCCAAAGCTCACCGTCAGGCTGCTGAAACCGCGTGCGATATAGTCCTCAACGGAGATGTCCACCAGTGAATACACATGCTGCAGGAATGAAGGCATTTTTGTCTTATGGATCAGGAATTCCTGAACGGATTTGTCCCGGCCAGTTTTTGTCTTGAATTCTTCCAGCCTTCCCGGATTCAGTATCCCCCTGCAATCGAAAACAAATCCACCGCCGTTCCCGGACTCGTCGTCCGGAATGCCGCATTTGTAGGAGAAGCTGCGTATTTGAACCACCAGCGGACACTCGGGGCCCGCCTTTACGGTTTCAAATCTCCTGATGATCTTTTCATCGGTAAGTGCGATCAACACTTTCTGGAGTTCAGGCAGCCTGATTGGTATCTTTTTGTTTTCCAGGAACCACTTCAGGTTTTTCAATCCAAAGGGTATACTCGAGATAAAATAATGTTTTCTTTCAAACAGTCCCCTGTATCCGTAGGCACCAAGTGTTTGCAGCATGCGGATGAGTACGAACCCATCGTAGCTATCCATGAAATGATTTTTATCCATGGTATTGCCAAGCATGTGGTTGGCCTGCTCAAAATAATAGTCCAGCAGTTGCTCCCGCCATTCAAACGGCAGGGACGCGCGGGCCTGCCATAGCAGGGAGGCAACGTCGTACTGCAGCGCGCCCTGCATACCGCCCTGGTAATCGATGAAATACACCCGGTCGTCCTGCACCATCACGTTCCTGCTCTGGCAATCGCGGTGCATGAAGTATTTCTGTTCTTCCTGCATCAGGTAACTGCTCAGGATATCGAAATCATTCAGCAATGCGTTTTTATCGTATGGAAGGTCAAGGCCCCTCACAAAATAGTAGAGGAAATATAGCAGGTCGGAATAAATGGCTTGTTTGTCGAACGACTTAGTAGCGATGCAGTTGCTGTAGTCAAGGTTCCTTCCGCCTTCGATCTGGAGCTTGGCCAGCTGGTGACAGGTTTTCTTATAAAGTTCGAATACATGTTCACTGAAGCCCTCTTTCATCATGATGTCATATAATGAAACATCACCGAGGTCAGATTGAATATACTGTTTCAGTTGCTGATCGGCATAGAGGATCTGGGGAACGGGCAGTTGTTTGCTGTAGAAGTGCCGGCTGAACTGTACAAAAGCATTGTTCTCCGGCACATTGCCGGGATTGTAGGTGACAATGAGGGACTGTTTTCCCGATTTCAGGCGGAAATACATCCGGTTGCTGCCTGCCTGTTTAAGGGTGATCACCTCGTCCGGTTCCTGTTGTTTCCAGCTTTTGTAGAATTCACTGATCTCGCTTAATATTTCAGCCATGTATGGTTGGGTATTGGATGTAAATATAGTTCAACCTGAATTTATGGGGACGTTAAGGAGTGATTGTGTGCCTGCCTTTTCGGGGAATAAAAAAAGGTTGCTCCGGGAGGAGCAACCTTTTTTGTATAAAGCGATTTGACATTATTGGCTAACCCTGAACTCAACACGCCTGTTCTTGGCTTTGCCGGCCGTAGTTGTGTTGTCAGCGATCGGCTGATCGGCACCAAATCCTTCGGCAACCAGCCTGTCGGCGCTAACTTTCTTGCCAACAAGGTATGTTTTAACGGCTTCAGCGCGGCTTACGGAAAGCTTCTGATTGGTTTCTGCCTTACCTGTGTTGTCAGTATGACCGGAAATGGTCACTTTCACATCCGGATAGTCTTCGTTCAAGATCTTCACCAGTTTATTCAGCTCTGTCTTGGCACCTGTGGTCAGTACTGATTTCCCAGATACGAACTGAACGTTTTCAGCTTTGAAGTTGATGGTGGGGCAACCGCCATTCTCAGGTAAACCCGCAATGGTAGGGCATTTATCTTCTTCATCGTTTACGCCGTCGCCATCGCCATCAGGAATAGGGCAACCCTGGTATTTTGCCAAACCGGCAACAGAAGGACATTTGTCTTCTTCGTCGTTAATGCCGTCTTTGTCAGAATCAGGAATAGGGCAGCCCTGGTATTTGGCTAAGCCGGCAACCTGTGGGCATTTATCCTGCTCATCGTTCACGCCATCTTTATCTGTGTCGGGGATGGGGCAGCCCTGGTATTTAGCCAAACCTGCAACCTGGGGACATTTGTCTTCTTCGTCGTTGATGCCGTCTTTGTCAGAATCAGGGATAGGGCAGCCGTTGTAACGGGCAACACCAATTTCAGCAGGGCATTTGTCGTCTTTGTCGAGGATGCCATCGCCGTCTGAGTCAGGCAATATGTGCTTGCCGAACAAACGGAATTTCACACCAGCCTGGATATTCTGGTTCTTCCATTCTGCCGTTGCTGTAGTGGCATCCCTGGCGTCCATGTTGGTGAAGCCATGGATGTAACGAACGAAAGGAACCACGCGTGCATGTGGGAAGAATTCAACACCCGCATTGACTGAAATGCTTGTGCTGGCAACGTCATCTTTAACGATGGTATTGTTGTTGTCTTTGACAGAACCCGTGAAGTCGAACTGGGGTCCTGCTGTGATCGCAAAATTCTTTCCAAGATGCCACTTCAGGATCAAAGGCACAGAAATGTAGCCAATGTTACCGTTGGTGAGCAGAGACTGGGTTGAAGTAGTTTTGTATACATATTTGTTATACATCAGTTGAGGCTCAAAAGAGAAACTTTTTCCGAGTGGGATATTTACCCAGCCGCCGGCACCCCAGCCTGTTTGCGTAACGTAATCGATCACGTTATTGTCCACTACACGGAACTTATTGAAGTTGACCGCGCCAAGGAGGCCGCCACTTACGGTATAATGATCTTTAACGATGTTTTGGCCAATACTTAACTGGCTGATCATCAGGAATAGAACTACGATAATTCGTTTCATGTTTGGTTTTTTAGTTTAACGAACGGGTTAATTAAAAGTTAGGAGTACGTTAAATTTCATGCAAATTTATACAAAGGTATGGAAATAGTAAAGGGTAGATGTATCATTTACCCAGTCTGTTGTGTTATTTCGGCCCGGGCGGAGGTTAGATCATCTTTTTTATCCGGTCTTCCAACTTTTCGGAAGAGAGGTTTTCCCGCATGCTATCGACTTTGACGGGAAAGCTAAACGGAGTTAGCTGCCTGGGGAACGTAAGTACCACTTTTGATGCCTGTATCCTTTCCAGCATGTTTCTCAGCCTGACTTCTTCCATTTGCTGGTCAAATACCTCCTGATAGGCCTGCCGGAGCAGTAAGTTGTTTTTTTCGTAGGTGGAAAAAACCTGGAACAACAGGGAAGCTGAGGCCTGCAGGTGTCGGGCTTTTTTTTGTTCTCCGGGGAATCCCTGGAAGATCAACCCCCCGATCACCGATATGTCGCGAAACTTCCTTTTAGCCATTTCAGTGGAGTTGACACTTCTCTGGATGTCGGCAAACAGGTTTTCCGGGGAGAACAGGTCATAAACATTTGAGTGGTCAAGTGGTATGGGCTGGTCGCTCAGAAGTTCAAAACTGTAATCGTTCATGGCAAACGAAAAGGTAATGGACCGGATCTGGCTGATCCTGAACGCCAGGATCGCTGCCATGGCCTCGTTGACAAGCCGGCCTTCGAACGTATGTACAAACAGGTGGAACCCATCTCGTGTTTCGATCTGCTCGATCAGCAATTCATCTGCGTGAGGCACGTGCGACAATTCCATTTGCGTACTGAACAGCGGCTCCAGGATCCTGATCTCCTCATCCTTGGGTGTTACCTGGTGGGCTTCATCCAGCTTTGCACGCAGTACCGTTCCCAATTTGGCGGACAGGGGCATGCGGCCACCCATCCAGCTCGGTACAATGGATTTTTTTGCCGTCGATTTTTTAACGATCGCCGTCATGTCCTTGATCATGATGAATTCGAGTGTCCGGCCAGCGAGGGTGAACACGTCTCCCGGCATCAGCCTGGATATAAAGTATTCTTCAATGACGCCCACATAGCCACCGCTGAGGAATTTGACCTTCAGCATGGCTTCGGAAACGATGGTTCCAATATGCATGCGGTGCCTCATTGCGAGCCGGCGTGAATGCATTCTATAGACGCCGTCATCGTCGAGTTCCACTTTTTTGTATTCGTCGTACTGATACAATGCGTTTCCGCCGGTGGTGATGAACATCAGGGCCTGATGCCATTCTTCATCTGACATATCTGCAAAACAGTAGGTGGACCTGACTATGGGAAAAATCTCGTCGGCCCTGAATCCCTCCGAGATGGACAGGGTCCCGAGAAACTGGATGAGTACGTCAAAGCAGCGTATCATGGGCTCCCGGCTTTCCATGTTCTGGTCCTCTATCGCCTGCTTCAGAGCTGCGGTTTCAACCAGTTCAAGGGAATGGGTGGGAAGGAAATAGATCTGGCTGATCTCTCCGGGTCCATGGCCGCTCCGGCCGGCGCGTTGTAAAAACCGGGCAACGCCTTTTGGTGAGCCCACTTGTACCACGGTTTCAACGGGCCTGAAATCTACACCGAGGTCAAGGCTCGATGTACATACCACGGCCTTTAGTTTACCCTCGTGTAGCGCATCTTCCACCCACAACCTCAATTCCTGTTCAATACTGCCGTGGTGGAGCGCTATGGATCCCGAGAGTTGGGGCGCGATATCCAGAAGCGTCTGGTACCAGGTTTCGCTCATGCCCCTGGTGTTGATGAAAATGAGCGTGGTGCCACTTTTCTCTATGATCGGGACAAGTTTATGGGCGAGTTTGATGCCCAGGTGTCCGGCCCAGGGGAATTTTTCTATCTCGTCGGGATAGATGGATTCTACCCTGATCGTTTTCTGCGCATCGGCGCGGATGATCATGCCCGTATCCGGAATGGGGTGGAGCAATACTTCCTTTGCCTGTTCCAGATTTCCAATGGTGGCAGAGATCCCCCATAGATTCAATTCCCCGGGGTTCAGGCTGGCGATCCTCGCAATGGCCAGTTCCACTTGTACACCCCGTTTACTTCCAAGGAGTTCATGCCATTCATCCACCGCAATGGTTTGCAGGCGGGCAAACAATTCGGGATATCTTTTTTGTGCAAGCAACAGGTGCAGGCTTTCCGGTGTGATGATCAGGATCTCCGGCATCTGTCTTTTTTGTTTCTGTCTTTCACTCACTTCCGTATCCCCGTTTCTGATCCCAACGCGGAGGGGGAGCCCCATTTCCGTGATCACCTCATTCATGGCCCGCCCGATATCCTTGGCCAGCGCACGAAGAGGGGTTACCCAAAGCAGCTTCAGCCCATTGTTTTTAAGGCTGTCATAGTTTTCCGGATGTTCATTGATGAACCGGATGATGGTGCCCAGGAAAACGGAGAAGGTTTTCCCGCAACCCGTAGGCGCATTGACCAGGCCACTCCTGTTGTCAAGCATGGCCTGCCAGGTTTCCTCCTGGAAGGGAAAGGGGCGAATGCCGCGGGACAACATCCATTCCGTTACCTTCAGGTAGCCGGGGCTGTTAGTAAGGGGATTTTTTTTCAATGATCGCTTTTACAGGGTTTTCAGGTATTCGATCACTGCAGTTCTTTCCTGATCAGTGAATCTGTCACCAAAATAATGACCGTAATTCCCATAACCCGGAAGCGTGGTGTTGTAGGTGTTTTTGTTAAGGGCCTTTTGTTCTTCTTTGTACTTCCAACCCAGTTTGCTGTAATCATATTCTGTCCTGGAAAAATTCCTGCTCCAGTAAACCGGCCTTTTCCTGCTGTGCAGCAGGGCCTCAATGGTAGGCACCGAACCATTATGTAAATAGGGGGCGGTGATCCAAACGCCGTCCAGCGGTGGCGCAATGTATCCGTTGAATGGAACGAGTTTAGCGGCGTTCTCTCCCCTGGAAAACCAACTGGTGTTAAACCATTCGATCATATCTGAATATTGGTAATTGCTCTTGTTGAGTAGCGAATCTGTGCCAATAACCTGCTGGGGGATCAGGTAATTGGGATAGCTTGGATTGTTTCCGTAAGTGCCATGGCAACTGCTGCATCTTTTTTCGAATATCAGTTTTCCTGCCGAAGCCTTTGTGCTGTCGATCGGAAACGGATATTTGGGTGGTTCCAGTTTTCTCAGGTAAGCGAGCACATCATCCATCTGTTCGTTGACTTTGTTGGCGTGGGCCGTATCGTTAACGGTCAGGAGGATGGCACCCATGAGGAAGGTTCCGAAATCGCCGCGGCCAAAACCATTGTAGAACATCGCGTTCTTTTTTTTCAGCAGCCACCATGCAGGAACATCGGAGGGGATCACTTCGTCCGGCAGTTCTACCGAGGCGGTGTCGTTCCATGCCAGGGTGTTTCTGTCGCGGTGCGAGATCAGCACGGCGGCCAGTTTGTCAGCCGAATTGATGCCGCGTACGGGAGTGAGAATTTTGGTGGAAATGGCTTTGCTGACCGTGAGGAACTCTTTAGACGCTTCGTCTTTTTTCTTGTTCACTTTCATGTATTTCCCCAGTACGCCTTCCAGGATATTTGAATCGAAGCCTTTTGTTCCGGTAAAATCAGCATTGGCATTCCCCAGTCCCATAATGAGTTCGCCGTTGAATTCCTGTGCATGGCATTGCAGGCAGTTTGGTACAATGATCTCTTCTCCGTTAGGTGCCTGAACCACATTGAAATCGTGGCGGATGCCGGCATTCCTGCCTTCCCTTTTGAGGTGGTCTTTTGCCCCCGGGAATCCCATACGGTAAAAGAAAACCGGGAGCCCGCTGTTTACATAATCACCTTCCACAATGAACTTGTAACCACTGTCTGCATTCCCTATCCGCTGCGGACTGGGAGTAATGAATACCGGCTCGTCGGGATCCGGAACCAGCATCATGCTGGATGCGGTTATACCCGTCAGGAACATGAATATCAGTAGTAATTTTCTCATGACTTATTTCCGTATCGTTCCAGCATTGTTTTCAGATCTTCCACGGTGTTGATCTCGGAAACGGGCTTGTCTTTTCTCCATCTGTTGATCCTCGGGAACCTCAAGGCTACGCCCGACTTATGCCTGGTGCTTGACGCAATACCTTCGAATGCAATTTCAAACACCAGTTCCGGTTTTACGGTTCGGACCGGCCCGAACTTTTCCAGTGCGTTAGATTTTACAAACGCATCCACCTCCAGGAATTCTTTATCGGTCAGCCCCGAATAGGCTTTTGCAAAACTTACTAATTTTTCTCCATCCCGCACGGCAAAAGTATAATCGGTAAACAAGTTGCTCCTTCGTCCATGTCCTTTTTGTGCATAGATCATGACCCCGTCGATGGTGAGCGGGTCGATCTTCCATTTGTACCAGTCGCCCCTTTTTCTTCCGGATTGGTAAACAGAATCTATTCTCTTCAGCATGAGTCCCTCACTTCCATTCTCCCTGGCAGTGAGCCTCAGGTCCGCCAGGTCAAGCCAGTGTTCTGTACAGATCAGGGGCGAGGCGTGTAAAGTCGGATGGCCCACATTTCCGACTACCTGCTCAAGCAATTGCCTGCGAAGGCTGAGTGGACGGTTTCGGAGGTCCTCGCCGCCGTATTCCAGGATGTCATAAGCGATAAATCCAACTGGGGATGATGAAAGGTGTTTTGCGGTAATGTTTTTTCGGCCGATCCTTGTTTGCAGCAGGGCAAAAGGCAAGGCCTGCCAGTTTCCGTTGGCCTGGTTGGAGATGCAAAGGATCTCACCATCCAGGACTGTGCCTGCCGGCAAAAGGTCTTTCAAAACAGCGTATTCCGGGAATTTCTCCGTGATCAGTTCTTCGCCCCGGCTCCAGACGAACAGTTTTCCAGCCCGCTGGATCAACTGGCCCCTGATGCCATCCCATTTCCATTCGGCCTGCCAATCTGCCCTTGCCCCCAGGTCCGCGGGTTCGCCATCCATAGCATAGGCCAGGTAGAATGGGTAGGGTTTCGACAGGTCGGCTCCACCGCCAACCCCGCCCAGAAGGTCCTGGAAAATGGTGTTAAAGGGGTCCCAGTTTCCGGTGATGCGGTGTGCTATCTCTGACGGGGACTCCTGCAGGGTCTGGGCCAGCGCATTAACCATCATCTGTTGTGAAACGCCGATCCTGAAGTTTCCCGTAATGATCTTGTTGAACACGAACCGTTCATCCATGGTCATCTTCAGCCAGCTGTTTTTTACAAACAGTTCCTGGGCCTGTTCATTTTTGGACACCGCCTGCAGCTGGGTCAGGCAAGCATGCAGCGAAAATTGGTCTGCGCCCTTCCCGGCAGGAGCGGGAATCAGCAGTGCCAGGGTTTCACCCAGATCTCCTACGGTATGGTAACTCTCGGCAAACAACCACTCTGGAATACCCGTGATGTCCAGGCACCAAGTTACCAGTTGCCCGGTCTTAATGGTGCGCTTCGGGCGCCTGCCGCTGAAGATGGCGATCACCCAAACTTTGTCACGGGGGTCGGCGTTTTTGAAATAGGATACCAGTGCCTCCAGTTTATCGTTGGTCTTAGTACTGCTTCCTATGACTTTCACCAGCCCGGCAAACTTCGAGAATCCATATGTTGATGCAGCGTCATTCATGGCCGTTGTGGGTTTCCCGGTTTTCTTCTTCACCTTCCCCGTATGCGGTTGTTACTTCTGCCGCCCTTAATCCTTTTTCGGAGAGGTACCTGCTCAACACGGCCTGAAATCCATGGGTGACAAAAATGTTTTCTGCTCCGGACATTTTGATGGCAGTGAGTAATTCGTTCCAATCCGCATGATCGCTCAATGCAAATCCTGCATCAGCATTCCTTCGCCTTGCATTTCCCCTGACTTGCATCCAGCCGCTGCAGATGCCAATGGCATATGGGGAGAAACGCTTCATCCAGGATGATCCTTCCGCTGATGGCGGCGCGATCACCACGGCCCCTTTCAACAATTCCTTTGGGGTGTCTGGCTGTACGCGGATCACCTCGCCAAGGTTGAAGCCGGCCTGGACCAGGGTTTCATGTGTGTTCCAAATGGCGCCATGCACAAAGATCCGGTCCGCTGTTTCCCGGATGGCCTGTAACACACGCTGGGCCTTCCCAAGGCTGTATGCCAGCAATACCGAGGAATGTCCATTTCCCTTATTGTGGCTGATCCAGTTCCGGATCTCTTCATACACGGCCTCCTGTGGTTTCCAGTTGTAAATCGGAAGGCCGAAAGTGGACTCGGTAATGAATGTGTGGCATCGCAGCGGCTCAAAGCAACCGCTGATGCCGTCGTTGGAGAGTTTATAGTCGCCGCTGAATACCCAAACCTCGCCATGGTATTCAACCCTTACCTGCGAAGAACCGATGATATGCCCGGCGGGGTGTAGCGATACGGAGACGCCGTTGAGCAGAATCCGTTCTCCCCACTCCGTGGCCTGGTAGCTGTTTTCACCAAGGCGGAGTTTCAATAATGGCAAACTGTGGGTATGGCAGAGATAATGCCTGCTGCCCCAACGGGCATGGTCACTGTGGGCGTGGGTGATCACCGCACGGTCAACAGGTTTCCAGGGGTCAATGTAGAACTTACCCTGGGGGCAATAGATCCCTTTATCTGTGAATTCTAAAAGCATATGTTCATGTAACATGGTAACAAACAGGGATTCTGTTTGTTCCGGCAGGTTTTGAGCAGGCTTAATTCACACGTGTTGCCACGCCATTTAGCCTCTTGACCATGAACACCCTTTTGTTTTCGAAATAATCGGGCCCGGCCGCGTTCTTATTGAACTGTACGGGCTTGAAGTCATAGTCTGTAATCAGGTTGCAGCTGTTGTCTTCCAGATTCTGGAGCAGATTGCCGGGGTACTTTTTCAGCAGGCAGGAAAAATACCAGGTCAGTTCAAATCCTTTGTAGGCGAGGTCTGACGGCCTGCTGAATGATTTTCTTTTATAGGCTTCCTCGAATGACTTGCTCCATGCATCGTCATGATCGAAAAAACTGTTTGAGTATATGATCGGCAGTATTTTGAAATCCGATTTCTGCAGGTCCTTTATGCCCTCCCAGGTAGGCATGCCAACAACCGTAATCGGAAACGTTTTTGCATGGGCCAGCGCAGCAACCGCCAGGTTTCTGCCAAAATTCTCGTCCACGCTGCCAGCGATGATCACATTCTGCCTTACGCTGTCGAGGCTGGAGACAAGGTCGCCCGGTACTACGGCGTCGTCCAGGTAAACAGTTTCCATTTTGATCACGGGCCCGGAGCTCCCCTGGTTCAAAGTCTTGAAAACATCCGAGATCCGGTCGTCCGCCGCGTTCTTTCTCCTGGCATAAATGATGCGGCTGGTCCCCAGGTTACGCAGCACGTAATTGTAGATGGTTTGAAGGTGGGTATTGAGTTTTGAACTGGCGATCACCAGGTAGGGATTGTTTTTTACCCCGCCATCGTTGGGGTAGGTAGCGCTCAGGAATGGAATTTTTTTCTGCTTCGCCAGTGCGGCGAGTTGAAGGAATTCTGTTCCGGATACTGAACCGATCATGAGGTCCAGAGAATCGATCACCGGCCTGCCTGAGACCATGGATATATTGCCCGACTGGCTGCGGGTGTCAAAAACATGTACGCGCAGGCTTTGTCCTTCCCTGGCCATCGAATCAAGGGCATAGGTTGCGCCGAGGTAGAACTCAAGCCCTGGTATTGATTGTTTTGGAAAGGTTTTGCCATATCGGTAAGCATCGGTTGCATCGAATGCTGAATCCAGGTAGAGAGGCACAAACAATCCAACCTGCAGCTGTTTCGTTTGTGCATACCCGTTATAACCTGCGGTAAGGATCAGAAATGCGATACATATCCTGGTCAGCTTCATAACTTTCTTTTTATTCCCACTCGATGGTAGCAGGGGGTTTGCTGCTGATATCATATACCACCCGGTTAATACCCCTGACCCTGTTGATGATCTCGTTGGATACATGGGCAAGGAATTCGTAGGGCAGGTGGGCCCAATCGGCCGTCATGCCATCCACCGATGTAACGGCACGGAGGGCAAGGGTAAACTCATAAGTCCTTTCATCACCCATTACGCCCACGCTCTTCACAGGCAGCAGAATGGCCCCTGCCTGCCAAACACTATCGTACAACCCATGGCTTTTCAGCGCGCCAATGTAAATGTCGTCCGCATCCTGCAGCAGTTTCACTTTCTCTTCCGTGATCTCGCCCAGGATCCTGATCGCGAGTCCGGGACCCGGGAAGGGATGCCTGAAAAGCAGCTCGCCCGGTATGCCCAGTTCCAGGCCTACGCGACGCACTTCGTCTTTGAAAAGGCTTCTCAGCGGTTCTACCAGTTCCATTTTCATGGTTTCCGGCAGGCCACCTACATTATGATGGGATTTTATGGTGACCGAAGGTCCGTGTACCGATACGCTTTCAATGACATCTGGATAGATGGTCCCTTGTCCCAGCATCTCTATACCCTGCAACAGGTGTGCCTCTTTATCAAAAACTTCTATGAAAGTGGAACCAATCGCCTTTCTTTTCTCCTCAGGCGCCACCTTTCCAGCCAACTTCGTGTAGAAATGATCTTTAGCGTCAACGCCTTTAACATTCAGGTTGAGCAGTTTGTAGGTCTCCAGTACCTGCTCAAATTCATTTTTTCTGAGAACGCCGTTGTCCACAAAAATGCCGAACAGGTTATCGCCGATGGCCCTGCTGATCAGCGTAGCAGCTACGGTGGAATCAACTCCGCCACTGAGCGCCATGATGACTTTTTTATTGCCGATCTTCTGCTTCAGGGCCTCTACGGTGTCCGTAATAAAATGTGCGGGCGTCCAATCCTGTCCACATCCGCAGATCTCAACCAGGAAATTCTTCAGGATCTGCTTTCCTTTTTCAGAATGGTATACTTCGGGGTGAAATTGAAGGCCATAGACCGGGTTAGGGAGTCCATGAACCTGGAAAGCAGCTATGGGAATTGACCCTGTGGTGGCCAGTATTTCGAAGTCTGATGGGATCTCCAGGATGGAATCGCCATGGCTCATCCACACTTGAGATGAATCCGGTATCCCTTCAAACAGGCCGTCAAGTCCGGGATTTACCGCGAGGATGGCCCTGCCGTACTCTCTTTTTTCAGATTTTTCCACCCGCCCGCCAAACTGTTTGGCGGTCAGCTGGGCACCATAGCAGATGCCCAATACGGGCCTTTGGGCGGCCAGTGCCCGGATATCGGTCACCGGCGCCATATCATCATTTACCGATGAGGGCGAGCCGGAAAGAATAATACCCTTCAGTTCTGGCGTTACCACCACTCCCTTGTGATAAGGAACGATCTCACAATAAACATTGGCTTCCCTGACAGCCCTGGCGATCAGCTGGGTATACTGGGAACCGAAATCGAGGATGATGATCTTTTCTGTCATAAGTGCTGCGAAGGTAAGCCAATTGGATAATTGCCTCATTAGCTGATTGGCTGATTATATGCCAAATTCGATGTACCCGCGGGGCAGATGGATAGTCGGTAAGGAAAGTTCATGATCAAAAGGTAAATTTGTTCAAATCTTCAACATGGCCAGATCATTATTATTCGCATTTCTGATCGTTTCATCAGTTTCTTCCTGCGTTCTCAATTTCGGCGGCAAAAGAGTAAAAGGCAATGGTAATATCACGGTAGACGAAAGGTCTGTTTCGTCGTTCGAGGAAGTGGATGTGGAAGGTGCCATAGATGTTTATGTTGAACAGGGAAGCCTGGCTCCGGTAAGGGTTGAGGCGGATGAAAATTTACAGTCTTATATTGAAGTCGGGGCTAGTAATGGCAGGCTGGTGGTAAAGTCCAAATCCGGCTATAACCTCAAGCCCACGAAGAAAATCAAGCTCTACGTCACTGCCCCCAACTATAGGAAACTGGAAGTGTCAGGAGCCTGCAATATTTACAGCACCAACAAGATCGACCTTCAGAACCGCCTGGCGGTGGAAGTGAGTGGGGCTGGTGACATCAGGATGGATGTAACGGGACCCGAAGTTTCAGCAAAGGTATCAGGGAGTGGGAATGTGGATATGAAAGGGGAAACCAGGGATTTTAACCTGGAGATCTCGGGCGCAGGGAATGCCAAATGTTATGAGCTTCTGTCAGAAAAGACATCAGTGGAGATCTCAGGCGCAGGTTCAGCGCAGGTATTTGCCAGTGTTTCGCTGGATGCCCAGGTGAGCGGGGCCGGATCAGTGAAGTATAAGGGCAATGCCTCTTCAGTAAATAAACAGGTGAGTGGGGCCGGATCTGTAAAAAAAGCTGACTAGTACAGCATGCGCATTGATGAAGCATACCCATAAGAAAGCAATTCTAATATTACTTGCTGCACTCAATTTCACGCACATCCTTGATTTTATGATCATGATGCCGCTGGGGAATTACCTGATGCCGCATTTCCACATCAATCCCAGGCAGTTCTCCTACCTGGTGGGCGCCTACACATTCAGTGCTGCGATCAGTGGTTTCCTGGCTGCTTTTTTCGTGGACCGGTACGACCGGAAGAAGACACTTTTAGTGGGCTATGCGGGTTTTCTCATCGGCACCCTTTTTTGTGGACTTGCACCCAGTTACACCACCTTATTGCTGGCCAGGATCGTGGCGGGCCTGTTCGGTGGCCTGATCGGCGCTCAAGTGTTATCCATCATTTCAGATATTTTCAGTTACGAAGAGCGGGGTAAGGCCATGGGCTCGGTGATGTCATCTTTTGCGGTGGCCTCCACCCTGGGTATTCCCTTCGCACTTTACCTGGCCAATGCATTCAGCTGGCATGCCCCGTTCCTGTTCATTGCGATCGCCGGCGCGGGTATTTTTCCATTCCTCGTGAAGCATATACCTGCCATGGCCGGGCACCTCACGCAGCGCGACGGGCAGGGCCCTTTTCATGCGCTTCAACTGGTGGCCGGTGATGTGAGGCAGGTCCTGGCGCTTGCATTTTCGATGCTCATGTTTATGGGACATTTTATCATTATTCCATTCATCAATCCGTTCATGGAATTCAATATGGGGTATTCAAAGTTGCAAACCCCTATGATCTACCTGGTAGGCGGCATCTCTTCATTTTTTGCTGCCAATATCCTGGGGCGGACATCGGACAAACACGGGAAGCTTCGCCTGTTTATGATCTGTATGACGCTTTCCTTCGTTTTTATCTCTCTCATCACCCATCTTCCTAAACTCCCTTTCCCGATCGTACTGTCTTTTTTTGCGGGTTGGTTCATCTTGAGTACGGGAAGGGGTGTGGCAGCCCAGGCCATGATCAGCAATATCGTACCGCCTCAGCAAAGGGGCAGCTTCATGAGTTTCAACAGCAGCGTGCAGTCGCTCGGAACCAGCCTGGCCTCCTTTGTAACAGGGATCGTTGTTACTTCAGATGTTACAGGGAAGCTCGAGGGTTATAGTTCCCTCGGTTATATCAGCATCGGGATCCTGTTTATCTGCATGATGCTGGCCAGGTTGCTGTTTGCTAAAATGGATGCTGGCCCGTCAGTTCAGATCGGGTAGGGATTGTTCCGTAACGGGTGATATGTTTTCGCCCAGGTAAAAGGGGATATTCAGTGTGTAGGTGTATTCCACCACCCGGTTATGCCAAATGGCGGGATACCAGGCAGGAATGGATTTGATCACCCTGATGGCCTCTTGAGAAAAAAGCGGATCAGGAGAGCCCAGGATGACGGGCTCGGTGACCTCCCCTTTTTTAGTGACGTTGAATTTCACGGCAACATATCCTTCCACTTCTTTGCTGGCAGCTTCTGCCGGGAATCTCAGGCTGTCTTTTATAAATTTTTCCACCCCGCCATAGCGTCCCTTGATGGCCGGGGGTCTGTTGATGGCGCAGTTGGATCCGGTTGCCATGCCGGTGCTGTCAAAACACTCAAGTGATTCCAACTGGCCATTGGCATATTTTTCTTTGGTAGCGATCTGGCCGTTTTCGTGGTACCAGGTCCATTCGCCATCTATTTTGCCATCCTTATAGGTTCCTTCGGATTCAACGATGCCCGACTCGAAATATCGGTAGCTCCGGCCATCTGGAAAGTCATTCTTAAAGAAAACCGAATCCTTGATGCCGCCACCCGGAAACCAGGTGAACCACCACCCGGTTTTCATATTCCGCGTAAATTGCCCGGACATGTATCTGAGGCCCAGATCGTTGTTGTATGCAAAAAAGCCATCCTTAACCCTGCATTCATCATCGAGGTACCGCCCCCTCATGATGATCCTGAGGGAATCGTTATACACCACCGCGTGCCAGCCTGTTTCGTTTTTTACAGCAACGCCAACAAAAACCGCCTCTTTCTTTTTGACCGGCTCCAGTGAGGTGTTGAAATATCGCAACACGGTGTCTTTCCCGGGTCTTTGCGCAAGACAAAGCAGCGGGAAAAGGAAGAATGCCAGAAAGATATGTTTCAGCATATTGTAATATAAAAAAACGTCCCGATTCTTTTCAAAAAGAATCGGGACGTCTGTATCATTGACCCGGCCTTTAGGCTGCCGCGGCTGCTTTAACTACTTTGCTCAGCTTGCTCTTCAGGTTGCTGGCTTTGTTCTTATGGATAACACCCCTTTTAACGAGTTTATCGATCTGGCTAACCACATCTGGAAGTGCATCACCAGCCTCTTTACCTTTCAGGGCTTTAAGATCCCTGACAGCATTACGTGTTGTTTTACCGTAATAACGGTTCCTGTCCCTGCGTTTGCTGGCTTGACGTACGTCTTTTTTCGTTGCCTTATGATTTGCCATAATTGTGCTGACTTGAAATTAGGACGGCAAAGGTAGGGTAAAATTTGATATCTGGAAACTAAAATATAAAAAAAAAGCCGGCGGCAGCGTCAGGGGCGAAAATTGCCCAAACCGGTCAGTTGGCCGCAGATTTCAATTTTCCGGGAACCGGCTGTTTTCCCCTTAAAATCTCCATAAAACAACTCCATTTTTGAACTTTAAGAGGGGGTTTCAACCGATATTTGCAGGCCATGAAAGATTTCTCATTCATAACCAGTTCTCATCCGTCTTTTATTGAAAGCCTTTACCAGGATTTTGCGCGTAACCCGGAATCTGTTGACCCCGAATTCAGGAAGTTCTTCGAGGGATTTGATTTTGCGGTCACCCAGGGTCTGATCCCTGCCACCAATGGCGCTGCAAAAGAATCCGGTGCAGCCCCTGTTGCTGCCGCGCCGAATGACCTGGCCAAAGAACTTGGCGCCTACCGGCTGATCCTTGGTTACCGGAATAAAGGTCACCTGATCGCCACCACCAACCCGATCCGGGCGAGAAAGGACAGGGGCGCCAACCTTAACCTGAGCTTTTTTGGATTACAGGAGGATGACCTGAAAAAAGAGTTTTATGCCGGTAACCTGATCGGCCTGGGTCGCGCCAGTCTCGAGAATATCCTCGCCCACCTGAAGCGTTGCTATGCATCCAAAGTAGGTGTTGAGTTCAAGTATATTTCAGATCAGCAGAAGGTGGACTTTCTCACCAACGAAATGGAGAAGAAATTCCTTGAGCCCATCGCCCTCGAGAAAAAGAAAAGGATCCTGGAGAAGTTGAACCAGGGCGTGATGTTCGAAAAATTCCTTCATACCAAATACGTTGGGCAGAAAAGGTTTTCACTGGAAGGGGGCGAAACCACCATACCTGCTATCGATGCCATCATCAATGCATCCGCTGCCTTGGGTGTGAAGGAAGTGGTGATCGGGATGGCACACCGGGGAAGGCTGAACGTACTGGCCAATATCATGGGTAAAACTTACCAGCAGATATTCAGCGAATTTGAAGGTACAGCCATCCCTGACCAGACCATGGGTAGCGGCGACGTGAAATACCATATGGGTTATGGCTCCGAAGTACAAACACCGGATAACCATACGGTCCACCTCAAACTGATGCCGAACCCTTCCCATTTGGAAGCGGTGGATCCTGTAGTGGTGGGCTTTGCCAGGGCAAAGGCGGATGTGTTGTACAACAGCAATTTTGACGATATACTTCCCATCCTGATCCACGGGGATGCATCCGTTGCAGGTCAGGGTATTGTTTATGAAGTTTTGCAAATGAGCAAACTGGAAGGCTACTACACAGGTGGCACCATCCATTTTGTGATCAATAACCAGATCGGTTTCACCACTGATTTTGACGACGCGCGTTCATCGGACTATTGCACCTCGCTCGCTGCGATGGTACAGGCACCCGTGATGCACGTGAATGGTGACGACCCCGAAGCGGTGATCAGGTGCGTAGAGATCGCTACCCGCTATCGCCAGCAGTTCAACTCGGATGTATTCATTGATATGGTCTGCTACCGCAAACATGGTCATAACGAAGGCGACGATCCAAAATTCACACAGCCCCATCTGTACCAGCTCATCGATAAGCACCCGAATCCGCGCGAAGTATATACCAACTTCCTGCTTGAGAACGGTGAGCCGGATGCAAAGGCCCTTGCGAAAGACATGGAGAAGAAATTCTGGGCGGACCTTCAGGAACGCCTCGATGAAGTGAAGCAGAATCCGCTTCCTTACCATTACCAGGCCCCTGAACTGGCATGGAAAAGCCTTCGCCGCGCTACGGAGGCCGACTTCGAAACCAGCTACCAGACGGCGGTGTCAGAATCTTTATTCACGGATGTTTTTAACAGCCTGATGACATGGCCAGCGGATTTCAAACCGCTGCGGAAAGTGGAAAAGCTGTTGCAGGATAAATTGAAATTGTACGCAGACGAACAGAAGATCGATTGGTCAACCGGCGAACTGATGGCCTATGGTACGCTGCTTGCAGAAGGACTGGACGTGAGGATGAGTGGTCAGGATGTTAAGCGGGGAACCTTTTCCCACAGGCATGCTGTTCTGCGGGATGAAGAAACAGACCTGGCTTACAACAGGCTGAGCAATATCCCCGGTGCCAAAGGCAATTTCAGGATATATAATTCACTGCTCAGCGAATATGGTGTGCTTGGTTTCGAGTACGGTTACTCGTTAGCAAATCCCAATACCCTGGTGCTCTGGGAAGCCCAATTCGGAGACTTCAGCAACGGGGCTCAAACCATTATTGACCAGTTCATTGCCAGCGCAGAACAGAAATGGAACAGGATGAATGGCGTAGTGATGTTGCTGCCACATGGCTATGAGGGTCAGGGTCCTGAGCATAGCAGTGCGCGTATGGAAAGATACCTGCAGCTTTGCGCGGAACTGAACATGGTGGTGACCAATGTGACCACGGCAGCCAATTTGTTCCACCTCCTCCGCAGGCAGCTCAAATGGCCGTTCCGCAAACCCCTGATCAACTTCTCTCCAAAGGCCATCCTCCGTCACCCCGGAACATATTCTGAGAAGTCTGCGTTTATCAACGGGGCCTTTAAGGAGGTGATAGACGATGCCTCTGTTACACAGGCAGGTGATATCAATAAAGTATTGTTTTGCTCCGGTAAAGTATATTACGATCTGCAGGAGTATAAGCAAAAGAATGATATCAGCGATGTGGCCATTGTACGGGTTGAGCAACTGTATCCATTGCCGGCAGTTCACTTGGAAGACCTGTACAAGAAATATAGCAAGTCCACCTGGTTCTGGGTACAGGAAGAACCTCTGAATATGGGTGCTGCTTCCTTTCTCCAGATGAATCTGAAGAGCATCAATTTTGGAATGATCGGTCGTCAGCCGAGTGCTGCAACGGCAACGGGTCATTCCAAAGTGCATGCCCAGGAACAGGCTGAGATCATTGAAACTGCATTTGACATATAATTGCGCGGCGAATCCTAATTAAAAGAATGTATGATAGATATTAAAGTCCCTACAGTTGGTGAATCGATCACCGAAGTATCCCTTGTAAAATGGCTGAAGAAAGATGGCGAATGGGTTGAGCGCGATGAAGTGATAGCAGAACTGGAAAGTGAGAAAGCAACTTTTGAGATCAATGCTGAAAAGGCAGGGATCCTGAAAACCACGGCCCAGGAAGGGGATACACTGAAGATCGGTGATCTGGCGGGACAGATCGATGAAACAGCCACTGCGCCCGCAAAACCTGCGGACGTAACGCCAGCTCCTGCAGCAGCCGCACCCGTTGCGCCAGCGGCTCCTGCGCCCGCAGCGCCAGTTGCAGCGGTACCCGCTCCTGACGTAAAGGCAACGCCTGTGGCAGCGGCTATTCTGGCTGATAAAAAACTCGACGTTAAAACCATCACGCCTTCCGGTTCAGGGGGCAGGATCCTGAAGAATGATGTGCTTGATGCACTCAGTAACCCCGGCCGCAAACCAGGCCTGGAGGCATTCACCAGGAACGATCGCAGGGAGAAAATGAGCAACCTGAGGAAGACCGTATCGCGTCGCCTCGTGGAAGCAAAGAATTCGACGGCCATGCTCACCACATTCAATGAAGTGGACATGAGCAGGGTCATGGAACTGCGAACCAGGTACAAGGATAAGTTTAAAGAGGCACATGGCGTAGGCCTGGGCTTCATGAGCTTTTTCACTAAGGCATGTTGCTACGCCTTGCAGGAGTGGCCCGCAGTGAATGCCTATATCGATGGGGAAGAACTGGTGTACCACGATTATTGCGATATCTCCATTGCCGTTTCAGCGCCGAAAGGACTGGTAGTTCCTGTGATCAGGAATGCTGAAAGCCTGAGCATGGCGGAGATCGAAAAGAAAGTGGTTGAACTGGCCGGTAAAGCGCGCGATAACAAACTGGCCCTTGAAGAAATGCAGGGCGGAACATTTACCATCACCAATGGCGGCGTATTTGGATCGCTGATGAGTACGCCCATCATCAATATCCCGCAGTCTGCCATCCTGGGTATGCACAAGATCGAAGAGCGGGCCGTGGTGATCAATGGTCAGATCGTTGCAAGGCCAATGATGTACCTGGCACTGAGCTACGACCACCGGATCATCGACGGAAGGGAGAGCGTGAGTTTCCTGGTGAGGGTGAAAGAATTGCTGGAGAATCCGGAATTGTTGCTATTCGGTAAGGATCCGGTCAAAACACTCCTTGAGCTTTGATTTGAACGGCAGGCTTTACTCACATATCAATACGGCCGAGGTACTGATCAGCCATTATGATGGGGAGCTCCCTTTCCATCATTACCTGAGGGCTTTCTTTAGGGAGAACAGCAAATATGGATCCCGGGATCGAAAGCAGATCTCCAAGTTGTGTTACGCTTATTTCCGAACGGGTACAGCCTGGTTAGACAGGCCTGTGAGGGAAAAGATCCTGGCTTCGCTTTTTCTCTGTCAGGATGAACCAGATGGCACGTTAGATCTGCTGAAGCCTGAATGGAAAGACCAGATTCAACTTGGTTTGGATCATAAACTGCAATGGCTCCGTGATTACGACCTGGCAATACCTCCTGGTAGTTTGTTCCCTTTGTACGAACATCTTTCTGAACAGTTGGAAGATCCCGAAGGATTTGTTTTTTCCCATCTTGTTCAACCCCGGCTGTTTCTTCGGATACGTCCCGGTAAACACGAACAGGTGGAAAGATCGCTGGTGTCCTCGGGAATACCCCACAACATCTTTGACCATACCGTGGAGCTGGCGAATGCTACGGATGTAAGCCATGTGCTTTCAATTGACAAAGACGTAGTGGTCCAGGACCTGAGTTCACAGCATACCGGTGCTTATATCCGTGGTGTTCTTGACCTGATACCCGGGAAGCCACGTATATGGGATTGCTGCGCGGCCAGCGGTGGAAAATCGATACTTGCGTTTGATATCCGCAGCAACATCAGTCTGGCCGTTTCTGATGTACGGCCATCTATCATTCAAAACCTCAAGCACCGATTTGAAAGGGCAGGTATCAGGGATTACCAGTCATTTGTGGCCGACCTGTCCGTTGGCGCAGCCGCTTCCGGGGCTTACGATCTGGTTATCGCGGATGTCCCCTGCAGCGGATCGGGCACCTGGGGAAGAACGCCGGAGGAACTCTGTCATTTTTCTTCGGAGAAACTTTTGCATTACCGGAGCCTGCAGGAAAAAGTGATCAGGAATATCAGGAGTGCGATCAGGCCGGGAGGGCACTTATTGTATTTTACATGCTCCGTTTACAGGGAGGAAAATGAAGAAATGGCATCATTTATTACGTCGAACACTGACCTGGAATTGAAGAATATGGAAATCATATCAGGATGGGCAAGTGGGGCAGACACGATGTTCATGGCTTGGTTTAGTGCACCAGCCTGACCGTTTCATCACTGCCGCCGTTCCTGATCCGCAGGTTATAGGCGCCCCTTGGAAGCTGTTCCAGGCCGGGCAGCGAAATGCTGATCACCCTGTCCTTTTCCGAAGTCTGCACACCCTGGCGTAAGATTCTTCCACTCATATCGGAAAGCTGGTATTCAAAAGTGCCGGTTTCCCTGACTTTGATCACCACGTTCATAAAGGATGCAAAAGGATTGGGGAACACCCTGATCCAGTCGTCTTTCAGCAGGCCTGCAAATTTTCTTTCCAGCAGCAACTGGTAAGCCAGTTTCATATTGGGTATGCCATATCCTACCCGGTTATCAGGATTGGCATATTTGGAGGAACTTTTTTTCACAGCGTCCAGGATCTCCATGTTGTTGAATTCCGGAAACGCTTGCCAGAGGCAAGCGATCAATCCCGCAATATTGGGATTGGAGAAGGAGGTGCCGTCACCCTGGGCCACCGTACCATTGGTGACGATGATATAGGTGCTCCGGCCTACAGAGGCCACATCTGGCTTTATCCTGCCATCGGATGCCGGTCCATAACTGGAGAAACCGGCGGGTGTGCCGTTAACATCAACAGCTCCTACGGCGAGTACACTGTCGCCATCCGCAGGAGCGATGATATATCGCCATCTGTCGCCCCCGGAATTTCCGGCACTGTTACAAACGATCATTCCTTTTTTTGCAGCAAGGTCAGCACCCCGGGTGACCATGGTGGTATTGCCATCCATGTCCCGATAGGTATGATTGAAGGCCGGATTGTCAAACTCGGAATAACCCAATGAAGAGCTGATCATATCGGCTCCAAGACTGTCTGATTGCTCTGCGGCTACTACCCAGTTGTGTTCTTCCACCGGGTACTCGGTTGCGTAATCTTCTGTTCTGAAAAGATAATAGGAAGCCCCTGGTGCGGAGCCTACAAATGTTCCGGGAAGATTGGCAGCCATAATGGAAAAACAGTAAAGGCCATGGGCATTATCTTCATTAACGCTGGTCTCGTTTCGTACAAAATCCCATGTGCCGAGGATGCGGTTATTGTTTCTCAGGCTATCGAACGCCTTGATGTTTGAGTAGTTCATGAATCCTGCATCCAGCACTGCAATGGTAATTCCCTGGCCCATGAATCCGGCATTGTGCAGGAACTCGCCATCATGGATATGTATCTGGCCATATGTATTTCCATAATCCAGGATATCTTGTGTCGGTTGATTCGGCCTGGCTATTTGTGCTGTGCCGGAGATCTTTTCATTGGCGAATTTATCAGCGGCTGCCTGCGGCAACTGCGCGCGCTCAGCGATCGGCTGCGCCTGTTTCACGAATGGGAACGAAGAGATGCGGGCAAGAGCCGTTGCATCAGTGGTTTGAATCAGGACCTGGTTGAGCCACCTGGAGGTGCTTAGCACCGTCACTGCGCCTGCCTTTTTAATGCTGTCGATATAGGCGGCAGACACGGGAAGGTCGGTACTGTCGATATTGATGTTGAACCTCGTTCTCCTGCTGAGGGCCTTTGGGGATAAAAAACGGGTGGGTTCGGAAAATGAGTAGGCCGTTCCCTGTTTGTTGGACAAACGAATGATATGTCGCGAAAACTGCGCTTCCGCAAATAAGGATAAGATCAATAGTCCTGAAACAAGTACCCTTTTTTTCATGGACGATTTACCTGTTTAACAACACTTAGAAATTATGGTTCAGGATAGTTAACCTGATGCCGTAACTGTTAGGTTGGAAATTGGCGGTGACCGGTTGCCATAATTCGTGAAAAAAGTCTTTATAAATGAGGCCGACTCCCTTGGCGTAAACCTCGGAAGATCTTGTGATCTCGTAGAAGAACCGCTTATCATTGGGGTTGCCATCTACTTCGTCGATATGGTTTACCGTAACTGTTTCCGGAAAATTCAGATTGTTTATGGTAAAAGGCTCCCCTGTTTTTTCGTAAAAATATTCCCAGTTCTCGTAGAATCTGAGGAATCCATCCAACACGTTGATCTGGCTATTTCCCTGCCAGGTGGTAAAATCCCGTACCGGGTTGATGAGTTTAATAAAACGGAGATTGTTTTCTATAAACTCTGTTTTCTGGCGTGATGGGATAACAAGAAACGTGGCATTGTCGGCCCAGACCGTAGTATCGATATTGCTTCGCATCATTCGCCTGATCCGGTAGGCATCATTGCCGAGATTGTCCTTTACAACAGCGTCTATCCTGTCCTGCACAATATAGGTTCGTACAACTTTGGTCGTATTGAGGTTAGCGTAAACGGTGGAGTCAAGCCGGTAGGTGATATACTTCCCGATTTGCAAGGGATAGTATTCGGACATATTTGCTGCCGGCACACCGTCTTCTGTTTTACTGCAGCCGGTTCCTGTGGCGAGGAAGATCGCCAGATAAAACAGTATGTTCGTGGGTTTCAGCATGCTTGAAAATAACGATTTTGCCGGTGAATTATTGCAGCAGGGATGAGGTGTAACGGTTGATGGTGCCTCCGCCGATCACGTCATCGCCTTCATAAAAAACAGCACTTTGCCCGGGTGCCACACCTTTGGCATCCGCATAGAACCGCACCTTCACCTGGTTATCAACCGGATGAAGCGTCGCCAGGCTCCCCCTGTCTTTATACCTGATCTTCACATTGGACTCCATGCCCTCAGGGATATGATCATATTTGATCATATTAATCTTGCCCACGGTCATTTCAGTTCTGTTCAGGTCTTCCTCTTCGCCCAGCACAACGGTATTGGTTTCAGGGATGATTTCGGTGACAAAAGCAGGCTTGCCTAGGGCAATATCAAGGCCTTTTCGTTGTCCAACCGTATAGAATGGGTAGCCCTTGTGTTTGCCAAGGACCTTTCCGGACCTGTCTACAAAATGACCATCTGCCAGTTTTTCTTCCAGGCCTTCCACTTTTCGTTTGAGGAAGCCGCGGTAATCATTGTCCGGAACAAAGCAGATCTCATAGCTCTCGCTTTTCTTCGCGAGCTCAGGGTACCCGAAATCATGGGCCATTTGCCGGATCTCGGTTTTGCGGAACCCCCCTAGCGGCAGGAGGGTCCTGCTGAGCAGGTCCTGCTGCAGGCCCCAAAGCACATAGCTTTGGTCCTTCGTTTCGTCGAGCCCCTTGCTGATCACAAAACGGCTGTTCTCCTCCCGGACCTTGGCATAGTGGCCCGTTGCGATGAAGTCGCAATCCATGGCATTCGCCCGTTTCAGCAGCGCCCGCCATTTGATATGGGTATTGCACATGACGCAGGGATTGGGGGTTCTTCCCGCAAGGTATTCCTCCACGAAATTTTCGATCACAAAATCACCAAATTCGTCCCTGATATCCAGGATAAAATGGGGGAACCCATGGTGAACCGCCGCCGCCCGGGCGTCGTTGAATGAATCCAGGTTACAGCAGCCTGTTTCCTTCTTGCCACCGCCTGCGGTGGCATAGTCCCAGGTTTTCATGGTAATGCCCACCACTTCATAGCCTTGCTGATGCAGCATGAGCGCTGCCACGGTACTGTCTATACCGCCGCTCATAGCCACCATGACTTTTCCTTTTGCACTCATTCCAACGCCAGATTAATGGGCAAAAATACGAAAATTAACTCATTAGCTGATTGGCTCATTAGCTCATTGGTATTGTCAAATGTCCTTTATTTAATTAGCCAATTAGCCAATTCGCCAATCCTCTTGGCCTGTGGAAAAAATCAGCATATTCTGATGAAAATACTATAGGCAGGCACTGCCTATTTGACGAAATTGCTACTCTAAATTCTAGCGTATGATAAAATTACAGGTGATTGGAAATCTTGGTAAGGATTGTATTACCAACAGTGTGAATGGCAAGTCAGTGATCAACTTCAATGTGGCCCATACTGAAAAGTTCAAAGATGCTACAGGTCAGCAGAAAGACAAGACAGTTTGGGTGGAATGTGCATATTGGACAGAGCGTACAGCGGTGGCACCCTACCTGAAGAAAGGGACGCAGGTATATGTTGAGGGTACGCCCGAGGTGCGGTCATATACAAAGAACGATGGCACCTTCGGCACATCCCTGACCCTCAGGGTGTCTAATGTGCAGCTTCTTGGAAGCCGCAGCGAGCAATCCGGCGGGTATGAACAAACCTCAGGCAACAGTCTTGGGGCGCCGGTAACGGCAGGGGCGGATGAAGGGGAAGGCGATCTTCCGTTCTAAGAAAAAATGTGGTGTTAGTTAGTCAGAATGTACAAGAGGTGATCTTATGGATCACCTCTTGTATTTCTGTTCGAAACTGGTCACAAAAGGTTCAATATCAGCCAGGCTGAGTGCCCGCTTTTGGTTAAAATAATCGATCACGATCAGGTAGCCCGTGGTGCCCGGGGATCTGACGAACCCGTTTACCAGCCGGAGTTGTTCACTGTCCTTTATGGTGCCTCTCGAACTGTCCCAGATCTCGGCGGAACAGAGACATCCCAGCGTAGGAGAATAGGGATAGTAGGGCTTATCCTTAAAATAATCGGGGTCTATGGTAGTACCATGCGCAATGATCTCTGTCCTCCCGATGGCCCCGGCACGGAATGATTCGTGAACAGCGCGGAAGTTTTTCCAGGATTCGGGAAGCAAGGCGTTATAAGCTTGCAAAGGATCCGTTGTGTCCGCATCATGATGAAAGAAATCTGTCCAATAGTACTCAAATGGCATCAGCATTTG
>Ga0315904_10000880_pt1 | contig 47807 bp, 31 predicted proteins | sample LakEriMetagenome_6_FD_203529 | JGI IMG/M metagenome (GOLD analysis project Ga0315904, IMG submission 203529) | Freshwater fungal communities from buoy surface, Lake Erie, Ohio, United States - Buoy 12 MA120 | ecosystem: Environmental > Aquatic > Freshwater > Lake | place: USA: Lake Erie, Ohio...
CTCTACCTGCTTGCGCGGCGCGTGCCGAAGATGGAACTCATCGGCATCGGCGCGAGGTTCTTCCTGCTGATCAATCTGATCAAGGTGCCTCTCAACGCGCGTCTCGCACTGATCACGCCCGACAGCCTGTGGGAAAACGCGAAACTGTTTCCGGCGGTGTTGCTCGGGATTTTCGGCGGCCGCTGGCTGGTGCGGCATGTGCCGCAGGCGGTGTTCGAGTGGATGATCGTGGGCTTCGCGTTTCTCGCCGGTGTGCGGCTGGTTTTCTGGTAGAAATCAGAACCGCCGCTGCTCGCCGAGCGCCTGCCATGCCTGCCACGCGAACATACCGAGGAAGATCGGAAACAGAATGCTGTTGGTGTATTTGAGCATCAGGATGCCGATCACCACCGCGAAGAAAATCGTGGTCCACAGCGTGATCCGGATCCGCTGTGGTCCAAGGACAGCGTCGAGCAAGCGTCCGCCGTCGAGTGGAAGAATCGGCATCAGGTTGAGCACCGCCCAGACGATGCTGATGGTCATCAGATCGAACAGGAAACCGATGAAATTCGGATTCAGATGCTTGAGATACGGAAACGCGAAGAACACCGCCAACCCGAGCACGATCTGGACGAAGGGACCGGCGGCGGTCATGGCAAAATCCTGTGGACGTGTGAGGCGGACGCCAGTGCAGGTGGCATAGCCGCCGAAGGCTTGCAGGGTGATTTCGCTGTAGCCACCGAATTTGCGCGCGGTGAGGGCATGCCCGAGTTCGTGGACCAGGATCGAGATGAAGCCGGCGATCAGAAACAGGGCCAGGCTGAGGATTTGATCGGCGGTCCGGGTGTCGAGCGCGCCGCCGATCAGCGCCAGAGTGATCCAGAAGAAGGGTTCCACCCGGACAGGGATGCCGAAGATCGTGAATCGAACCATGCGCGGCGTTGGTAGGCGAGGAGAGCGGCGGACGCAAGGAAAGCCCGATCGATCCCGGTCCGGCGGATGCAAGTACTTGACCCGGAACGGCCAAGGCACTAAACAATCGGCGGCCTGTGCCCGACGCAAGGGCCTTGCCTCAACGAGAACCGTCCCGCCATGCGCGTCCCACTCCTCAGTTTCCCTGCCATGACCCTTTCGGGGATTGTCCTCGTTTGCGCCTCGTGCGCCGTGGACGATCGGACGATTCACCGCCCCAAGCCGAGGCCGGTGCTTTACGGTTGGCACGATGATGGTGGCGACGGCAAGGTGACGATCCGCATCAGCCTGCCGGACCAGATCGCCGAGTTCCAGCGTGGCGGGCGCGAAATCGGATGGTCCTACGTGGCCACCGGCAAGGAAGGCCACGGCACCCGCGCGGGCACCTACCGGATCATGGAGAAGATCGAGGACAAGTACTCGAACCGCTATGGTTGGATCGAGGATGAGTTTGGCAACGTGGTGGATGGCGACGCCAAGGTGGGCGACAAGGTGCCGCCGGGCACGACCTACGTGCCCGCGCCGATGCCCTTCTGGATGCGACTCACTTCGTATGGCATCGGCATGCACGGCGGATTGATTCCGGAACCGGGGAAACCGGCGTCCCACGGCTGCATCCGCCTGCCCAAGGAGTTTGTGCCAATCCTTTTCGACTCGGTGGAAGTGGGAACTCCGGTGACCATCACCAACGCGCCCAGCAAGCACGGCCCGCGGAATCCCTCCGAAGTCCCGCTGCCGTCCGATGGTTTTATGGGCGAAAGCCGTGTGATCAGCTCAAGGCCGCTCGGCGCGCCGGGATTCGCTCCGCCGCCGGTGCCGTTCGGTTACTGATCGACCGTTGGCGTATCGCTGAAAGGCAGGGACCGACCTCCGGGCGGTCCGTGAGACAGGAAGGCGAGTGTTCCGCCCGTTGCGGGATCTCCGAGCGATTCGCGGGCGGTTTCATTCGCGGTTCATTCGCCGGACCGTTGCGGAGAACGGTCCCTGCCATTTGCCACCCGGGATTCACCGCGTGATATCATAAACCAGCACCTTGCGGCTGAGGTTCATCAGCGTTTCCTTGGCTTTCACGTGCACCGGGTGGACCGCATAGGACTCAAGCGCGGCGGGTGACTCGAAACGCATGACATAACCGATGTCGAACGAGTCGTCCACGGTCGGGCGCTCGGAGGGCAGGGCGGTGCCGGCGTCGAGGAAACGGATGCCGGGAATGGAGCGGAGTTCGCGACCGGTGGCCAGCAAGGCCTGGCGATCCTGTTCGTTGCCGGGGCGCTTGAGCCAGACGAGCACGACATGATCCACGCTGCCGGACTTCGCGGGCGGGGCGATGGTGGCGCAGGAGGCGAGCAACAGGGCGGAGAGAGCGGCGAGTGATTTCATGTTAGAAAAAGAGCCAGCGGCGTTTTTTGCGTTTGTGGGAACCATCTCCCACCGAGAGCACCTCGATGTGGGTGGTGGTGAGCCCCTGATCGTAGAATCCGAGTTTCTTCGCCGCGCGGGGCGAGAGATCGAGGTGACGGCCGGCGATGAAAGGGCCGCGGTCGTTGATGCGGACTTTCACCGACTTGCCGTTCTCCACGTTGGTGACTTTCACCAGCGATGGCAGCGGCAGCGTCTTGTGCGCGCCGATCAGGTGCCATGGCATGACCTTTTCGCCGAGCGAGGTGTTGCCGCGCTTGAGGCCGAACCACTTGGATTCGTTGTACCAGGAGCAGGTTCCGGTTTCCTCGAAATCGAGCGCTTGGTCCACGCTCATCGGATGATAGGTCTGGCCGCGCACGGTGTAGGAGCGCGTCTGATAGCCATCGTAGCCGCCGGGACGCGAAATGCAGGAGGCGAGCAGCGGGACGATGGAAACCAGCGTGAGACCGGTGAGCGTCCGGAGCGTCATGGCAGTGCGGGGCGGGAGCTGCCGGATCACTTCCTTTCGCGGATGAGCTGAAGGGTGGTGGCGACCTTTTCCTTCATCTCCTTGCCGGGCTTGAACTTCACAGCGGCGCGGGCCGGGATGGGCACGTCCTTCTCGGGGTCCTTGGGATTGCGGCCGATCTTGGCTTTCATTTCGCGGACCTGGAAGGCTCCGAAATTGCGCATCACCACGGTGTCGCCCTGGGCGAGCGAGTCGGTGATTTCCTCAATGAGCGTCTGAAGCACCTCCAGAACGTCCTGCTGGGTCAGCTCGATGCCCTGGGCTCCGAGTCGGTCGGTGATCTTGATGGCAAGTTCGCGTTTGGTGATGGTGGCCATGATGGGAATTGGGGTGTGAAGGGTTGCACGCGCCGGACGGGATTCCGTGATAAAACCCCACTCAGCAGCAGTGGTTTACGCATTCGGTTCCGGGTTGTTTTCAGAAAAATCCGGAGAATTTCCGAGGACGGCGGCGGTGGTCTTGAAGTGGAGTTTCGCGGCCTTTCCCAAAGCCTCCGCGCCACGGGTGCGGACGAGTTCGCGGGCGGCTTCGATCACCGTGTCCGAGGCACCGAGTGGCAGGCGCACGCCGCAGGCGTCGGAGGTTTTGTCCATCCAGTCGATGAAGCGCTCGCGGGCAAGGATGGAAGCGGCGGCGACGGCGGGGTCGGATTCGCCCTTGGTGCGTTGTTCGAGGTGGATGGAGACGCCCTTCTGCCTGAGCGCGCGTTCTAGCACTTCGGCGCGGGCGAATTGGTCGGAGAGCGCGCGCGGGCAGTCCGGGCGGATCGAGTGGAGTTTCTCGATCACGCGGGCGTGGCCCCATGCGAGGAGGCGGTTGAGGTTTTTGAACGAGGCGTGCATCTCGTTGTAGCGCTCCGGGCCGATGGAGACGACTTCGTGGGCGCAGCCGGGGATTTCACGGATCACCGCCGCGAGCTGGCGGATGCGCGCGGCGCTGCCGATGCGCTTGGAGTCCATCACGCCGGAGTCGATGAGCCGGCGCGCGATGGTGGCGTCGGTGTAAACCCCGGCGATGACCAGCGGGCCGAAGAAGTCGCCCTTGCCGCTCTCGTCGATGCCGAAGTGGGGTTCGAACTTGTCCGGCTCCAGCACCTCCTCATAGCCGAGCCGCGCTTCGCCGAGGATTTCGGGCTCGAGTGTGAAACGGATGAAGTCCTCCGTGTCCTTGCCCTGGATGAGCACCTTCGGGCCTTTCTGATAGACCGTGACGTTCAGCTTGCCCTTGCGCGCGGAAAACAAGGCGTGCGGCTTGGTTTCAAAATCATAACCCGCCGCGTTGAGCACCATGCGGAGCTTCTCCGCCTGGGCGGTGGTGAGCGGCGCGGTGTGGGAGGTCATGGCGGATTTCACAGAGATTCGTCAATCACCACGGCGAGGCCGAAGACCTGTTCGAAGAGGTCGGCCTTGGAGGCCATGGCGAGGCGTTCCACGGCGGCGTCGGCGAGGCCGGGGAGGCGGAGGTGGAGCTTGCCGTTGCCGCGGCGGATTTCGATTTGGGAAACGCGCTGGGCGTGGGTGCGTTCGAGCGCGTCAGCGACCCGCAGCAGGGCGGCGAGTTTGGAAACGCGGATGCGGTCCTCGACATTGAGCGCGGCGTAGCCCGGATGATCGAGCACCGGGCAGGAGTGGCGGTGGTAGCGGGCGACGAGCGCGACAATGGTGACGTCGGTGCGGTCGAGTCCGAAGACCTCGGAGTTGAGGATGAGGTATTCGGAGTGCTTGTGGTGGGCGCGCGGGCTGACGTAGGTGCCCACCTCGTGGAGGATGGCGGCCACTTGCAGCAGCAGCGCGTCGTGGTCGTTGAGCTGGTGGAGATCGGCCAGTTCGCGGAAAAACAGCGCGCAAAGATTGCCGACGTGTTCGCCGTGACGCGGATCCGACTGGTAGCGCTCGGCAAGGATGCGGGCCGAGCGCAGCACCTCCTCGGCGAAGGCTCCGGTGAGTTCGCGCGAGACTAACAGATCGTGAAGCAGGCCCTGTTCGTAATCGCTGGCAGGGATGTGGATCTCGCCGAGCCTGAAGGTTTCCGCGATGGCGAGATTGATCTCCAGCGCGGGAAGCAGCGCTTCGGCCGTCTGATAGTCGAGACGATAGCGCTTGACCAACTCCACATCGCTCATGCCGGCGGCGGCGGCGGTGAACTGGCGCAGGGTCTTGAGCGGGCATGAGGGTTTCTCCCGCGTGAGCGCATCCGCCACGGACTGGATTTCATAACCGATGGCCACCACGCCGTCGATGCGCACATCCGAGTAGTCAAAACGGATCTGCGCGAGGTTTCCCGATGCGTGCTCGCGGATGACGCGCAGCAATGCCGGGCCTTCCGCGTGGGAACCTTCCACCGCTTCGCGCGTGCGGTGCGTGCCCATGCGGTAGCTGGTGTAGCGCGTGATGCGGCCGTTCTGGAACAAAAGCGCGCGGGTGTTGCCAGGGCCGACGTGGACGACGAGCGTCGTTTCGTCGCGCATCGCCGGCAGGTGCTGGAGGCGCCGACGGGTTTTCAGATAGATGAGTCGCGTCATCTCGCCGTCGTCGATGGTCGCCACGCGCAATCCGCAGGCGATGCGGATGCGGTTGGTGACGGTCTCGTGGTTGCGCGCCTCGGAGAGGATGTTGGTGGTGGCCGCGCGGGTGATCCGGTGGGGATCGAGCCCGAGTTCCGCAAGCGCCTTCTGATAGCCCTTGATGATTGAGACCACGCGCTCAATCGTGCCGGGACTCACGACTCCCTGGCGGAAAATGTCGCGTGCCATGGCGGCCGGTTGCTCGAGGAAATCCACCGGCGCGAGCGTGCCGTCGGGCTGGCGCTCGGCGACCATCATCGAGACGGAACTCGCGCCGATGTGCAGGGCGATCGACGGTTCCGCGATGGCTGGCGCTTTGACGGTGGTTTTCCGGACTTTCGGCATCGCGCGAGGACAACCCGCCACGGCCCGGGATTCAATCCCGAATGTGGCGGAGCGGCGGCACACTAATCCTTGTCATCCGGTCCCGGGCGGCGGATAACGGCCGCATGCCAGTGAGAGGGGCGATCGAGCGCTATTGGGTGAAACCGGGCACGAAAGTGCATCTGGCCGGGATCGATCCGCACGAGAAGGTGCTGTTCGACGGCAAGGGCAAGCAGGAGTCCGAACCTCAGTTCCGCGCGCTTCAGGAGAAACTCCAGCAGATGCAGAAGATGCTCTACGCCCAGAACCGCCACCGCATCCTGGTGGTCATGCAGGCGATGGACACCGGCGGCAAGGACGGCTGCATCAAGCACGTGTTCTCCCACATCGATCCCCAGGGCATCCATGTCCGTTCGTTCAAGAAACCCACCGAAGAGGAACTCGCCCATGATTTCCTCTGGCGCGTCCACTCGAAGGTGCCGCCGCGCGGGCAGTTGGTGATTTTCAACCGCAGCCACTACGAGGACATCATCGCGGTGCGGGTGAAGAAGCTGTTCCCCGACGAGGTGTGGAAACGCCGGCAGCGGCATGTGGTGGACTTCGAGCGCATGCTCGCCGAGGAGGGAACCACCATCGTGAAAATCTTCCTGCATATCTCCAAGGAGGAGCAGAAGAAACGCCTCGAAGCCCGCCTCGCCAATCCGCTCAAGCACTGGAAGTTCAATCCCGACGACCTCGCCGACCGCAAGCGTTGGGACGAGTTCATGCAAGCCTATGAGGATGTGATCGGCAAAACCTCCACCGAGCACGCTCCGTGGTTCATTGTCCCAGCCGACCGCAAGTGGTATCGCAACCTCTGCGTCGCCCGCATCATGGTGGACACCATGGCGAAGCTGGAAATGAGCCTGCCCAAGGTGGATTGGGATCCGGACGGGATCGTGATCGGGGATTGAGGCGGGTGATCGGCGAACTCGCCTGGCATGCGAGTTCCGGAATGGCGGTGATCAAATCGTCGGTGTCCGGAAACGGAGTGCCACGAATGAGGAAAGGGTTGGAAAAAGATCGTTCCTCAAAAACTCGAGAGAGGGTTCAGGAGTCGCCGGAAACAATGCCAAAGCGTTTCCTCACGGAATCCACCCGGCGAAGCGGAACAGGTGGACCATGAGATAGGCGACGATGCCGGCGGCGGGGAGGGTGAGGATCCACGCCCAGAGGATGCGCTCGACGAGTGAGAACTTGAGCGCGCTGAAGCGTTTGGCGCAGCCCACGCCCATGATGGCGGTGGTGACGCTGTGGGTGGTGGACACCGTCATGCCGAGGCTGCCGGTGACGGCGAGCAGGGTGGCGGCGGTGGTTTCCGCGGCGAATCCGTGGACCGGCTGGAGTTTCACCATCTTGTGGCCAAGGGTCTTGATGATGCGCCAGCCGCCGGCGGCGGTGCCCGCTGCCATGGTGATCGAGCAGATGATCTTGATCCATTGGGGAACATCCGGCGAAAGCTCATCGACCTTTTTCGCGGCGGCCGAGAGCGGGCGCTTGCCTGCCTTCGCCGCCGCGGTCATCTCGGAGGTCACGATCTTGTTCCAGTCGCTGACCTTCGCGGCGACCATTTTTCCGATGATCGGCAGTTTGGGCAGGAAACGGCGATCCTCGCGCGCCTTCGCCGTGGCGTGGGACTCGTTCGCGAGGTCCAGCGCGCGTTGGGAGCCTTCGGTTTCACCGGCCTCCATGTAGGATTTGTGGGAGAGGGTGAGGAAGGCCTCGCGGAACTCGCCGGGCTTGAGCTTCACGGCTTCCGCTTCGAGTATGGCAGCGGCCTGTTTCAGCTCTTCGGGGGTGGCATCCTTGCGGCCGATGGTTTCGATGCAGCGCTCGGCGGTGGCGGATTTCTCCATCCTCAGGAATCCTAGCCACGAAGGCAGTTGCTCGAAACTTCCGGCGGCGGTGGCCGTCACCAGCGCGAGGGTGATCACCCCCATGGTCTTCTGCGCGTCCGCCAAGCCGTGGGCGAATCCCATGTAGCCCGCGCTGGCGATCTGCAGTTTCCCGAAAAACCGGTTAACGAAGCGCGGCCGTGCCGAGCGCAGCAGCAGATAGAGAAAACCCATGATGATGAAACCGCCGAAGAAACCGATGACCGGCGAGGTGACCATTGGAATCACCACTTTGTGCAGCACGCCTTCCATCACCACCTTGCCGTCCTTCATCTTCTCCACCGACCAGATGATGGCCTTCCAGTTGCCATGGGCGTTGGCCAGCGCCGCGCCGCAAATGCCGCCGACCAAGGCGTGGGTGGAGCTGGACGGCATGCCGAACCACCAGGTGATGAGATTCCAGACGATGCCGCCGATCAGCGCGCAGACGATCACCAGCGGCGAGACAAACTGGGAATCCACCAGTCCGGATGAAACGGTCTTGGCCACCGCGTGTCCGGCGAGCGCGCCGATCAGGTTGGTGAAGGCCGCCAGCACGATCGCCTGGCGCGGGGTGAGCACCTTGGTGCCGACGACGGTGGCGATCGAGTTGGCGGTATCGTGAAAGCCGTTGATGTATTCGAAGGCCAGCGCGATGAAGATGACAAGGAAGATGATCCCGAGCGTCATGGGCGTGTGGGATCAGGAGTTCTTGAGCACCACGTGGGAAATGACGTTGCAGGCGTCGCGGCAACGGTCGATGACCTTCTCCAGCAGATCATAAAGATCGCGCATGGCCATGGCTTTGATCGGATCCATGGAGCCGGAGTAGATTTCCTTGAGGTAACCCAGAACGAGCGTGTCCGCCCGGCCTTCGAGCTCCTGCATCTTGTCGTTTTCCGCCTTGATGAGCTCGAGCTTCGGGCTGTTGGGCAGCATGTCCACCATGCGGACGACAACCGAGGCCGCCTCCTGGGCGATGGCCATTTGCGGGGCGAAATCGTTGCCCTTCACCAGGTGGTGCATGATCTCGTATCGCTCGCCGAACTTCTCGACGGTCTTGGGAATCCGGTAGAGTGCCCGGGAAATCGCCTCGATGTCCTCTCGTTCGAGCGCGGTGACGAAGACCTTCACCAGTTCCTCGCTGATGGTTTCCGCGGTTTTCTTCTCGTTGCGGCGGGCCAGCGCGAGTTCCGCGAGGGACACGCTGCCGTTGGAGTCCTTGAGCAGCCGGGCGAGGGCCTCGATGCTTTGATGGGCCGACTTGGCGCTCAGAGAGAGCAACTCGAAAAAGCGGTCGGACTTGCCGAAGAGTTTGGCGAGGGAGATCACGGCGCGAATGTGACGATTCCGTCACATTCGGCAACGAATCTCTTGCGGAAACCCGGGCATATCCCGCCATCCGGCTCACACATCCGCCATCGTCTGGTCGTAGAAGCCGAGGTAGTCGTCCGGGGTGGCCCCCTCGCGCCAGGCCATGGCGCTTTTCGGGTGCAGGTTCATCTGACCAGTCAGGTTGTAGGGGATGGATGGGCCCCAGTCGAACTGCTGTTTCATCGGCAGGATGGTGTTCTGTATGCAGTCGATCACCGGGCGGAGCTTGAACTTCGGATTGCGCAGGAAACCCAACAGGATCTCCATCGGGCAGTTGCCCGCGCCGCGGCCGAGGCCCATCATCGTGGCGTCCACGCGGTTGGCACCGAGAATGATGGCTTCCACGGTGTTGGCAAAGGCGAGCTGGAGGTTGTTATGGGCGTGCATGCCGACCTGCTTGCCGGTGCCTTCGACGGCCTTCATGTATTTCTTCACCAAGTGGTCGATCTGCTCGCGGTAGAGGTTTCCGTAGCTGTCCACGACGACGACGGTTCCGGCGGAGGATTTCGCGCCGATCTCCAGGGCCTGATCGATCTCCGCATCCGCCACCACCGAGATGGCCATGATGTTGAGGGTGGTTTCATAACCGAGCGCGGTGCAGTGCTCGATCATCTCGACGGCTTCGGAGATCTGATGGACGTAACAGGCGACGCGGATGACATCGAGCACGCTGTCTTTCGCGGGAATGATCTGGTGTTTCCAATCACTCTTGCCGCCGGCATCGGCCATGGCGGCGAGTTTCAGGCCGGTGGCCTCGAAGCGGTGATCGCCGACCACCCGCCGCATGTCCTCCTCCTCGCAGTGCCGCCACGGGCCATACTTGTCCTTGGGAAACGCGGCCGGATCATTCTTGTAGCCGATCTCCATGTAATCGACCCCGGCGGCGACGCAGGTCTGATAGACGGCGCGGACCTGTTCGTCGGTGAACTTCGAGTTGTTGATGAGACCGCCGTCGCGGATGGTGCAGTCGAGGACCTTGAGTTCCGGGCGGTAGGTGATCCATGGGGCTTTCTCGCTCATGGCTGTGAATGCTAGAAGGGAGGCCCCGCGGGACAAGGAAGGAATTCGGAATCCCCGGGCATCCCGGGCGTGGAAGGCGGACCGCAAGGGTCAGCGGCCATGCGCTTCCGGATGGGTGGCGAGGATGGCCTTGTGGAGCTTGAGCACCTCGGGCAGTTCGTCCGCGAGGTTGCGGGTTTCGAGCGGATCACTCTGGTAGTCGTAGAGTTCGTATTCGGCTTTGTCTTGAGAGCCGCCGATGGGTTTCCACTCGACCATGCGGTAGCGTGCGGTGCGGATGGCGCGGCCGAGGATCCTTCCTTTCGGATAGGCGTGGAAGGCGTGGTCGCGGATGCGCGTGTCGGGATCGCGCAGCACGGGAACGAGGCTGAGTCCGTCGATGGGTTGCGGTCCGGCAGGGGCGGGGAGTGCGGCGAGTTCCGCCAGGGTCGGGAAGAGATCGACGGACCCGGCGGGTTGGCGGGTGACGGAGCCTGAAGTGGTGACGCCGGGTGCGGAAATGATGAGCGGGATGCGGTTGGCCTGCTCGTAGTTGGTATGCTTGGTCCAGATGCCGAGGTCGCCGAGGTGGAAGCCGTTGTCACCCCACAGGATGACGATGGTGTCTTCCGCGAGGCCGAGATCCGTTAGAGCCTGGGTGACCTTGCCGATCTGGGCATCGACGTAACTGGTGCTGGCGTAGTAACCGTGGATGAGCCGGCGTTTGACCTCGGCGGAAATGGAAGCGGGGTCGTTCTTGTCGGGCACGGGAAAGTAGTTGCGGATTTCGCCGCCACGCTTGTGGGCGGATTGGGGCGAGCCTTCCGGGAGTTCTTCGAATGCGGGTTGGGGAAGTGTCTCGGGCTTGTGGAGATCCCAGTATTTTTTCGGGACGGAAAAAGGCAGATGGGGGCGGGCGAATCCGGCGGTGATGAAAAACGGTGTGCCGTCCTTTTCGCGGCGTGCTTTGGCCTGTTGGAGGCGTTTGATGGTTTCGGCGGCTACCCGGCCATCGGCGTAAGTTTCGTCCGGGACATCGGGCGATTCGTAGGCGGCGCCGCGTGGCAGCGTGTTCATGCCGCCGGGAGGGGCCTGGATGTTTTGGAACATCGCTTCCTCTCGGGTGAGTCCTTCGGGTTTCGAGGCGGGGTCGGCGTATTCGATGACCTTGTCCTTGAAGTGGGGGACGGAGAATGACGCGGGATCGCCAGGATTGCCGTGGCCGATGTGAAACACCTTGCCGAGCGACTCGGTGCGGTATCCGCCGTGGCGCGCGAAGTGCTGCGGAAGGGTGACGGCGTTTGGAAGCTTCGCCCGGAGATCGTCCGAAAGCTCGTAGAGCCCCGTGGAAGTCGGGTGCGAGCCGAGCATGAGGCTGTAGCGCGACGGTCCGCAGACGGCTTGGTTGCAATAGGCGAGGTCGAAGCGTATGCCGCGTCCGGCGAGGGTGTCGATGTGCGGCGTGCGCGCCGCCGCGTCACCATAGCAGCCGAGGGCCGGTTTGAGATCGTCCACGAGGATGAGGAGGATGTTGGGGCGGTTGGTGGATGCCTTGGTTTCACCCCCCGCGAGCGGTGCGATGAGGACGGTGAGATAGACCGGAAGGAGGCGAAACATGGAGGTGAACTAGGAAACGGAAGTGCATGGCATCAAGCCGCAAAACGGGAGCGATGCCCCGCTGGTTCCCGTCAGGGTGGGCTTGGGAATCCCGCCGGGCGATCATGCCGGGCAGTGCCTTTTTGTGCCAATGGCCGGGGATTTCCCGCTCTGACTGGCTTTGGCGGGGGATCATCGCACCGGGCCCGGGGTGGCACGCATGGCGCTCGCAAGGATAGTCCCTTGAGCAAACGAGCATCAGAAAAAAGCATTGGCAGACGGGTGCTTCTGGTGTCCGCTTTTAGCCGTTAAACTCTGATGCCGGTGATGCGTCCCCGCGAGGACCTTCGTATCTCCGACATTCTGCCCCAGCCATGAAACCCCGTGAATCATTCTCCTTGCTCCGTGCCTGTTCCGTGGCGGGTTGAGTTTTGAGCGCGCCACATGATTTCCGAATCCCTCCATCTCGACCTCCAGGCCACCTCCGGTCTAACAGGGGATGCCCAGGCGAAAATCGCCGGTTTCAGCAACCATTTCGCCGCTCTGCGCCCGGTCCTCTCGGCGTTTCTGATTTCCAGAATCGGAGGTGATCCGAGCGCTGCGGGGGATTGCCTGCAGGAGGTGGCGGTGATCGTTTGGAAAAAGTATGAAAACGGGTGGGACGCTGAGGATTTCCGGCGCTATGCCTTTCGTTGCGCGGATATCGAGGCGCGTTCGTATCGTCGCAAATGCCACCGATTGGGCAAACGCATCGTCTACCTGTCACCGGATGTGATCCAGTCCCTGGGAAACGTGGAACAGGAGCAGGCCGGTGAGGATCCGGTTCTGAGCCGTCGGCGCATCGATGCCTTGCGGATGTGTCTCGATGGATTGGATCCCATGCAGCGCGAGTTGCTCGACGCCCGCTACGAAAAGGAGGGAAACGGCAAGAGCGTTGCGGATATCGCCAGGGAGCGCGGTTGCAGGATGGAAGCGCTTTACAAGCGGCTTGAGCGCATCCGGACTTCCCTGCAAGAGTGCATTTTGAAACGTCTCAAGGAGTCGAACCCGTGAACATCATCCCGTCAGAACCGTCCCCGGAGGATACCGAACTGGTCGAGTTGGTGGATCGTTTCCTCGATCAGCGCCTCGACGAGAACCAAGGCAAGCGACTTGAGGCGATGTTGCGCGATGATCCCGCGGCCATGCGCTATTGCGCCGGACGCATCCGGCTGCATGCGGAACTTCATTCCGTCTCCCGCCCGCTGCGCATCGAGATTCACGAGGATCGCGATCTTGTCATCGAGCAGGCCGGCGGGGTTTCCACCGTGACGGCACGTCAATCGAACCGGGTGAGTGTGGCTCCTTCCGGCGGACGCGACGGCCTAGCCGGGGGAAACCGCTCCGTCATCCTGTGGTGGCTGATCGCACCGGTGATGGCCGCGCTGGTCCTGGCCGTGTGGTGGATCGTCGAGACACGCGCAGGCTCAGGGTTGCGGAATGCTGCCGGTCCATCCATCGCCGCGCTGGAGAACTTCTCCTTCGAAACGGAAAAACTCAAGGAAGGGGAGATCCGCAATACCGTGGTCGGATGGGAAACCTGCTCTAACAAGCGCCTGACCGCCGTGGTCAATCCGGGCACGGGCCTCAGCGGCGCCGATCATTTGCCGGAATCGGAAAGCAAGCTGGCCAGCCCGCAGGTGCTCAGCCTTTCCATCAGCCGCGAAGGCGAGGCAAGTTGGGTCAGACAACGCCTCTACGACAGCTCCGCACCGGGCGCGAAAAGGCTGCAACTTCCCGACCTCTACGGCCGGACAGTCCGGGTGGAACTCACGGTGATCCGCCCGAACCCCGATGCCACCGCGTATGCTGCGAACGATGTGTTCCTTTATCTGGGGATACAGGAGGAACTGAGCCCCGGACGAAAGGCCGCGAGCCATCGGATCAACACTGGTTCGGAAGGGTGGCCGCAAGCCCATCAGAACCTCGGACTGAAGAACGATCAGTTCGCCAAAGTCGCCGTGGATCTGAAGATTCCGGCCAAGGAAATGAGGGGCGATGCCTTCTTTGTCATCGGCATCGATCGCAAATCTCCGCCAGGTGGCCAGATCTACGTCGATGAGATTTCCCTGAAACTACTGGATGATTGAGAAATTCGGTCAGATTTCGAACGGAAAGACCGTGCATCACAGTGACCGCTCCATTCTTGCTCCCTGCGAAGAATCAAAGACTCCGGATTTTCTCCGTGCTTGCGGCAGCCTTGTGCCTTCCCGCATCCGCCGTTTCGGCTGCGGAATCCGATCCCGCCCGCCGGCCCAACGTCATCATGATCCTCATCGACGACATGGGGTGGGGGGATCTCTCGTGCTTCGGCAACAAGGAGGCCAGGACCCCGAAAATCGATCGGCTCGCCGCCGAAGGAATCCGTTTCGAGCAGTTCTACGCCGCCTCGCCGATTTGTTCGCCGTCCCGCGTCGGTCTCTCGACCGGGCAGTATCCGCAGCGCTGGAGAATATCCTCGTATCTTGAATTCCGCGAGGTCAACACCGCCCGCGGCATGGCTCAGTGGCTCGACCCGAAAGCCCCGATGCTCGCCCGCATGTTGCGCGATGCGGGATATGCGACCGGCCACTTCGGCAAATGGCACATGGGCGGTCAGCGGGATGTGGACGATGCCCCGCCGATCGCGGCCTATGGTTTCGATGCCTCGCTCACCAATTTCGAGGGCATGGGGCCCAAGCTTCTCCCGCTCACGCTCAAACCCGGCGATGGGAACCCCGGTTGCATTTGGGAGGATGCCGAGCGACTCGGCAAACCGTTCACCTGGATGGAACGATCGAGGATCACCACGGGGTTCACCGATGCCGCGCTGACGTTCATCGACGATGCGGCCAGCGCCGGAAAGCCCTTTTATGTGAACCTCTGGCCGGATGATGTTCACAGCCCGTTCTGGCCGCCGGTGGATCAATGGCGCGACGGCAAACGGGGGCTCTATCATTCGGTTCTGGAGGCGATGGACCGCCAGTTCGGAAAGCTGTTTGAGCGCATTCGATCCGATGCCGCGCTCAGGAACAACACATTGATCCTGATATGCTCCGACAACGGCCCTGAATCCGGTGCCGGATCCGCCGGACCCTTCCGCGGCAGCAAGGCGATGTTGTATGAAGGCGGCATCCGGTCCCCGCTCGTCGCGTGGGGGCCGGGATATGTGAATGCCTCCAGGGCTGGAACAAGCAACCGCGCTTCGTTCTTCTCCACGCTGGACATCGCGCCCACGATGCTTTCCATCGCCGGTATTCCCGTTCCCGAAGGCATCCGCTTTGATGGCGTTTCAATGCAGGCGACGCTGCTGGGAAACTCCGATGCCTCGCGCGGAAAACCGCTCTTCTTCCGCCGTCCGCCGGACCGCGCCGCGTTTTCCGGCGACAATCATCTCCCCGATCTCGCCGTGCGCGACGGCCGCTGGAAACTGCTGTGCGCCTACGATAGCTCATCCCCGCAACTCTACGACCTCGATGCGGATCCTTCGGAACGCAAAAACCTCGCTGCGGAACGTGCTTCCGATACCGCCCGCCTGACTGCCGCGGCCGTGGCATGGCATCGGTCCCTGCCCGCCGACAACGGTGCCACCTATCAGCCACCGAAAAAGAAAAGGTGATCGTCAAGGCAACACGCCACCCCTTCAAGAAACTCAAGATGTATCGATTGTTCCTCGTGTCCGCCATCTGCTCGATGCTTGCCGGGATCTCACCCGCAGCCGGGCGGCCCAACATCATCGTCATCCTGATGGATGACATGGGATACAATGATGCGGGTGCGATGACCTACCCGGCTCCGCCCGGGCAATATCCGGTTTCCGGCCCCGCCCCCTCGCCGGGTGCCACCGATCCGGATATTCCCGCACCCAACGTGGCCCGGTTCATGACGCCCCACATCGACTCCCTCGCAAGCTCGGGGCTTTCGATGACACGGTTTCACTCGACGCTGTTGTGCTCGCCCACGCGTTCCAGCCTGATGACCGGCCGCTATTGCAGGCGGGTGGGCGTGAACGGCGTGTTCTTCCCCTCCGGTGTCGGCGGACAGATCAAGGGGCTGAACACCCGCGAGGTTACCCTGCCGGAAATCCTCAGGGAACAGGGTTATGCCACCGGAATGGTTGGAAAATGGCACCTCGGCTATGTGCCGACCGCGCCGGACCCGTTTCAGATGATGCCCACGCGCCACGGGTTTCACGAGTATTACGGCCACCCGCACAGCAACGACATGGATTCGTTCAGCCTGATTCGCAATGAGACGATCCTTGATGCGGACTTTTCCCCGGCCGCCAAACAGGCCGAAATCACCTGGCGCTACACCGAGGAGGCGCTCGATTTCATCCAACGCAAGAGCGGCGGGGACAAGCCGTTCTTCCTCTATCTCGCACAGATCATGTCACACATTCCGTGCTGGCCGTCGGACCGCGAGTTCACGAATGCCGACGGCACGGTCTGGCCGAGATTCCGCGGCTCCAGCGGCGTCAGCCAATACTACGACGTGATCAAGGAAATCGACCACGGCATCGGGCGCATCCTGAACAAACTCGGGGAACTGGGAATCGACGACAACACGCTTGTGATCTTCACTTCCGACAATGGTCCATGGATCGGATACAACAACTCCAACCCGAACCTCTCGGACAAGTCGATCGGCTCCGCCTATCCGCTCCACAATGGCAAATCGACCACATGGGAGGGCGGAGTGCGTGTCCCCTTCTTCGCACGCTGGAAAGGGAAAATCGCCCCGGGCACGGTCATCAACCAACAGGTGGGTGCCGTCACCGACTTGTTGCCGACTCTCGTCGGCCTCTCCGGCGGCTCGCTTCCCGCAGGCCGCACCATCGACGGCATCGACCTTTGGCCGCAGTGGTCGGGTCAATCCGGCGCAGTTCCGCGCGTCTTCGCCCATTTCCGCTCGGGGAGCGTGGAGGCGATCGTCAAGGACCGTTGGAAACTGCGTGCGAACAAACTTTACGATCTCTGGAATGCCGACGATCAGGAGACCACCGACCACGCCGCCGCTCAGCCCGCTATCGTCGCCGACCTCGAGGCGGAACAAGCGGCGATCACCGCATCGATCAACGCGGAATCCACACCGCTCGGGGATTTCACTTCCTATCAGGTGATTCCTTCCGTCACGGACCTCTTGGTGCTGGAAGGAGCATCGGCCGGATTCAATGTCTCGCTTTCCGCCGATCCGGGGAAAACCGTCACCGTCAGTGTCGTTCGCTTCAGTGGCGACCCCGACCTGGGCGTCAGTTCGGGCGCATCCCTGGTTTTCAACACTTCCAACTGGTCCGTTCCCCAGGCCGTCACCCTGACCGCCGCCGGTGATGCGGACCGGATGTCTTCCGGCGCGACGTTTCACATTACCACCGATGACATCACCCATGTTCGCGAGGTTTTCGTACTCGAGCAGGATGATGATGTGGCGCCGGCCATTGAAACCACGCTCGTCTGGCCGAAAGTCGATCCGGTTCTCATTGCGGGTGCCGACGTGAAACTCATCGCCCACGGCTCCGCCCGGCTTGACGGACAGCCTGCCCCTGCGGGAACCACTTATTCATGGGTCAAGGTCTCGGGACCGGGAACGGTGACCTTCACCGATCCGACGGCTGCGGAAACCGGTGTCGAATTCGGCGGCGAGGGAATCTATCAACTCCGTCTCACGGCCAGCCATCCCGATGCGGCCGGTTCGGGATCCGTGCAATTCACGGTCAATGTCGGCGCAGTCGGAACCGGCGGCGGATTGAAACACTCTCCGCCTCTGGCTTACGATGCCTCCCGGGATCTCGATGGAGACCAGGTCTGGAAAAACCTCGTCGCACCCGGCACCGGTGACGTGACACTCGATAGCGGCGTCCAGCCAAACACCAACGGCATTCCCACACAAACCGCCATCGCGGACTTCGATCCGACAGGCGAATTCGACGCTCAATTCACCGGTGGCGCATATGCGGACACCGCCGGCTCGGGACTTGACGGTTCCAATGCGATGGCCCTGGCAAACGGCTCGGTGACCAGCTTCAGCGGCACGCAGTCGGTATCACTTCCCGCCGGTGGATTCGCGACAGGCACGGCGGTGACGCTAGGGGCATATTTCAAACTGAGCGCGTTCGGATCCTCCACCGGTGTGGCGGGACAAACGGTTCGCCTCGGCCTGACCAACGGCGGCTCGGGCAATTTCACCAATCTTCCCTTCAGCACCATCGAACTGACCAACACCACCACTGGTGCCGCGAAGTTCGTCTATCGGGAAACCAATCATGGCCTCCCTGTCATAGGAACCTTCGATCTGGATCTCCAGACATGGTATTACTTCGAGACCACGTTCACCCGGACCGCCGCGGGCTCGATCGATCTGTCCATGTCGGTTTATCCCGCATCGCCCGATGGATCGCTTGGCACACTGCTGGCCAGCGGATCCTCGTCCGGTGTCGCCGGCGGACTCGGGTCGGCTGCCATGGATCTCGCCATCCACGGTGCATTCAAAGGACACCAGGCCTTCGCCAACGGCGCGACTGGCGCGCTCGACGGTTTCAGCGTCAAAACCCTGCTTCCGCCGGGACCGATCGATCCGGCACCGGGTCTCTCGTTCATCGGTTCCGCGCTGGATTTCCCCGGCGGCACTCCGCCCAGCGGTGGAATCAGCACCTCCCTCGACACTTACAGCACCGGCAATGCCTCGTTTCTCTTCTGGTTCAAGCCGGACACTCTGCCGACCGCCGCTCCACAGGTATTGTGGGAAACCGGAGGCGATGTGGGAACCTCATTCATTCTAGACGGCGGAAGCCTGAAGTTCGTGGTCGATGATGGTACATCGAACGCCGTTAGGGGTGCCACCGCCACCGCCGCACTTCCTTCGAACCCGGCGCAGGACGGCTTCATTCACGCCACGGGAATCATCGATCTCACGAATGATGAGATTCGTTTGTATCTCGATGGCAGCCTTGCAAGCACGCAGGCAATCGCCACCGTGGCGGATTGGTGTGGATCCAGCGGCACCGGCTTCGGGAAAATCAACACCCCGGGAGGAGTCAACGAGTTCCAGCAACTCGGCGGAAACGACCAACTCGCGCCACCTATCGGGTCCTTCGCCGGAAAGATGGCAATGGCAAGGTTCTACGATCGCGCGCTCTCCGCCGCCCAGGTGGCGGAGTTGCATGCCAATCCGCTCGCCATCCAAGCGGTCGGCAATTTGGCTCCACAAGTCACCTCGGGCCCGGATTTGTCGATGGCGTTCACTGCTCCGGCGAACCTCGTCGGCATGGTTGGCGACGACGGACAACCGGCTGGTTCGTCGATTTCCACGCTCTGGCAATACGTCGATGGCCCGGCCCTGCCGGTCTTCGCGGACGCCAGACAGACATCCACCAACGCCACCTTCTCACTGCCCGGCATCTATCAGCTCCGTCTTGCGGCCGATGATGGCGAGATCAAGGTTTTCGATGAATCCATCATCACGGTTGCCCCGCTCGCTTATGCCGAGTGGGCGGCAGGAATCGCATTCCCTCCCGGCCAGGACACGGCGAACGCCAATCCGGATCAGGACAAGTTCACCAATCTCTGGGAGTGGGCCCTCGGCTACGATCCACTGATTTCGGCTCCCGGAGAGACCGGCATCATCTTCTCGATGGAGAGCATCGGGCCCATCCGTCGGCTGATTCTGGAGTTCGACGTCCCCCGGAACCGGGAACCGGACATCCGTTTCCAATCGAGTGGTAACCTCCACGACTGGCAGATCCTCCCTAATCCGAATCTCTTGATCACACCCGTTTCCGACACCCATTCGAAGTGGATCCTTCATCATGACCGACCCGATACCACACCATGCGAGTTTCTTCGAATGATCCTGACGGAGTGATATCGATGTCCGGAGCCGTCCGTTGCGAAAATGCGAAATGCGATCCATTTGAAACGAGTGAGCAAGATCATGATGGTTTTCCCGAAAATCCCATTGAACGTTCACCAGCAGCAGAAATGAGAGCGTCGCACTCTGACAGCATTTCCGGGAATCTGGCTCGGGCGAGGTGGCCGGGAACGATCGGTGCCGCCTTGTTCGGAATCGTGGTCACACTGCTCTTCGTCGCACTCGCACGGGCGGATGAATACGACGACCTTCTCCTCAAGTGGCGGGATCTCCTTGTTGGAACCGGTTATGACACGGCGGACCCGGATGTCGCGGACCGGCTCGCGTCCATCGTCGGCACGGCGAATTCCCATTGGGCAGCGATGGACAAGTCCCCCGCGCGGACATTCCTGTGGAGTGACCTTGCCAGCACGACCATCTCATCGGACATCACCAACAGCTACCACCGGCTCCGGGCGATGACTATCGCTTACGCGACTCCGGGGTGTTCGCTCGCCGGAAACGCCACACTGCTCGCGGATATCATCAGCGGATTGGACTGGATGAACCAGAATCGCTACAATCCCACCAAGTCGATCTACAGCAACTGGTGGGATTTCGAAATCGGGTCGCCTTACCGGCTGATGGACATCGTGGTTCTGCTTTACGACCACCTGACACCCGCCCAGCGCACGAGTTACACGGATGCGGTGGAAAAATTCACGCCTTCCGCCACGACCCCCGCGGCAGGTGGCACCACCGGATCCTTCACCGGTGCCAACCGCATGTGGAAAATCCGTGTGGTCGCCGTCCGTGGCGCGGTGGTGAAGGATGCCAACAAGCTTGTCGGCGCGCGCGATGCGTTCAGCAACCTCTTCGCCTACGTCACCTCGGGCGATGGCTTTTACACGGATGGCAGTTTCATCCAGCATGGAGAGCATCCCTACACCGCCGGCTATGGCGCGAGCCTCATTGAAACCATGGTCCCGGTTCTCAGCATGCTGGGCGGTTCCACTTGGGCCGTCACGGATCCCGCACAGGCGAATCTCTACCGCTGGGTTTTCGATTCGTATGAACCCATCATTTACAATGGAAACATCTTCGACCTCGTGCGCGGCCGCGAGGCGGGACGGGGAGGTGCCACGCCCAATGGCAATGGCATGATGAACTCCATCCTGCAAATCGCCCAATTCGCCCCGCCGCCGGAGGCGCTGCGCATGAAGCGCATGATCAAGCACTGGGCGCAGCGGGACTATACACGGGATTTCGTCAGCAGCCGCCCGTTGCCCACACTGGAGTTGGCGAAATCGCTCATGAACGACGGCGGCATCCCGCCCCGCGGCGAGTTGACCGGCCACTACACGTTTCCCGAAATGGACCGCGTCATCCATCTCGGTCCGGGTTTTGGATTCGGCCTCTCGATGTGCTCCACCCGCATCGCGAACTTCGAATCCATCAATGGCGAAAACCTGCGCGGTTGGTTCACCGGTGATGGCCAGACCACACTTTACAATGGCGATTTGCAGGCGTTTTCCGATGGCTACTGGGCCACGGTGGATCATTACCGCCTGCCTGGCGTCACGGCGGATGTCTCCCATGTGAAACTTCCCCATCAAACCGCCAGCATCGGCCCGCGCGCACAGGGTCAGGACACCCTGTCGCCGCACTCGTGGGCCGGCGGTGCCACGCTCGGCACATTCGGAGCGGCAGGCATGCAGTTCAAGGGCGTCGGCGTCACGCTCACCGGGAAAAAATCGTGGTTCATGTTCGATGACGAGATCGTCTGCCTCGGCGCGGGCATCACCAGCACGGATTCGCGTCCCATCGAAACCACGATCGAGCAGCGCAAGATCAATGGTGCGGGTGACAATGTCCTCACGGTGAACGGCAGTGCCAAACCCTCCGCGCTCGGGTGGACGGAAACGATGCCCAACACCACATGGGCGCACCTTGCCGGGCATGTCGCAGGATCGGACATCGGTTACTACTTTCCGACCAGCCCGAGCGTGACAGCGCTGCGCGAGGCCCGCACGGGATCGTGGAACGATATCGACAGCGACGGCTCCACTTCGCCCATCACGCGCAACTACCTGCGCCTGGGCTTCGAACACGGCGGCAATCCCACCGGCACGACCTATCAATACGTCGTGCTCCCCGGCCGCAACGCCACGCGCACCGGCATCTACGCCGCTTCCCCGCACATCACCGTGCTGAACAACAACGCCAACGTGCAGGCCGTGCGTGAAAGCACGCTCGGCATCACGGCGGCGAATTTCTGGACTGACAACACCTTCACCTACGGCGGCATCACCTCGAACAAGAAGGCCTGTGTGCTCGTGCGCGACGACGGCCCCTTCATCGACGTGAGCGTGAGCGATCCCACCCATCTCAATACCACCGGCATCGACCTGCAGATCGCCCTTGATGGCGGCACTCTCGTCAGCGCGGACGCGGGCGTCACCATTACGCAAAGCTCGCCCACGATCGCCATGACCGTCAACACCGCGGGCTCCGCCGGAAAGACCTTCCGGGCACGCTTTTACAAACTCCCACCCGCCGTGGTGAACCTGACGCCCGTGGCCGATAGTTATGCCTACGACAGGGCGGACTCGGTGGACGCGAACTTTGGCACACAGGACAGGATCCTCGTGAAAAAAGCCGGCACGGGTTTCAACCGCGAGAGCTTCCTGCGGTTTGATGTGCCCCCCGCCGATGGCGTTCTGCTGGGCGCGACCATGAAGCTTCACGCCCTCACCGCCAACACGCCCGGCATCCACGCAGTGGCCAAGGTGGATGACAACTCCTGGACCGAATCCGGAATCACCTGGAACAACAGGCCTTCCGCGGACGCCCCGATCAACATCTGGGCACCCGCATTGAACACCACCTCCAGCGTGGATGTCACCGACGCCATCCCCGCGGGCGGCCTCGTCTCGTTCAAGGTCTTCGCCACCACCGAGACCTCCAATGGCATTGTCAACTACGGCTCCAGGGAACACGCCACGCCCGGGATTCGCCCGCAACTTACCCTTGTCTATGGCCACACACCGCCGGAAATCAGCCTGATCACGCCAGCGGATGGGGCGTTTGTTTCCCATGCCAATGCCGTCACCCTCACCGCCGAGGCCGTCGCGACCGATGGCGCGATCACCGCCGTGGATTTTTACGACGGAGCCACGCTTCTCGGCGCCGATCCATCATATCCCTACTCCATCACCGTGCCTCTCGCCGGCGGCACCCATGATTTGAAAGCCGTCGCCACCGACGCGAACGGGCTTTCCCGGACCAGCTTCGTGAATCGCGTGGACGTCTCCTATCCGCCAGTGGCAAATGCGGCGGCGCTCACCACTCCCAAGGCCACTCCCGTCGAAGTCGATCTGAAAACCCTTGTCAGCGATGTCGAAACACCACTCGGCGATCTGAAGATTCTGTTAGGACCCGCCGCCAACGGCACCGTCACGATGCTTCCCGACGGCCGCACCGCGCGCTTCACTCCTGCCGCAGGATACATCGGCCCGGCGGGTTTCGGTTACACCGTCATTGATACCACTCGAGACGGTCGCACGATACTGAACTACGACTTCCAGGCATCCGATTTGACCGATGTCTCCGGCAACTCCCTTCACGGCACACTCAACGTCCAAGGCACAGGGAGCGCCACTTACGAAAACGAATTTCCAACCGCTCTCTCACCCCATCACACTCAGTCCCTGCGCCTTACTGAGAGCGGAACGGCGGGTGCCGCCCGCATCCAACGCTCGCTCGCTCCGGAAGGGATCAACCTCGTCACCGACGACTGGACGGTATCCGGGTGGTTCAAACGTTCGTCGACGGGAAACATCGATGTCATCATGCAAATGGGCGACTCGGCGGGATTCGGGCCGGGTGCGCTCAGCCTCGGTTATTACGGCAGTTCCGGAACCGTCCAACTCAGGAATTTCGATGCCGCCAACACGCAGGACATCAACATCAGTCAAGCCGATGTGACCGGCGGAACATGGCACCACTTCGCGGTGGTGCGCGGCGGCGCCACGCTCAGTCTCTGGCTGAATGGTATTCTCGCAGGCAGTGATGATGCTTATGTTTTCGGTTTCAACTCCTCGTCGGAGATCAAATTCGGAGGGGCTTCGAACACAGGCGTGCTCGACCGGTGGTTCAACGGTTCGCTTGCCGACCTCGCGCTGTTCAAGGGTGCCCTCAATGCCGCTGAAATCACCAGGTTGTCCGCTCATCCCGTTGTCTATTCGGCCGGGCAGAGCGCCATCTCCAACATAGATGTGACTGTCTGGAGTTCCTTGGATTCATGGCGTTTCGCCCAGTTTGGCACCACCGCCAACTCGGGCCAAGCCGCCAATGATGCCGATTGGGATGCGGACGGTTGCTCGAATTTCCTGGAGTTCGCCACCGGAACCGATCCAAAAGGCCCGACGCAAGCCCACACCGGCGTCGAAAGGGACGGCGCCGAAATCAGATTCACCTACCACCGAAGCCTCGCCGCCATGGGAGAGGTGGATTACATCGTCGAGTGGTGCGATCACCTTGCGCAACCGTGGAGCACCTCCGGAGTGACCGAATCGATCATTTCCGAAAGTGGCACTCTCCAGAACGTGCAAGCCACCATGCCTGCGGGAAACACCGGAAGCCGCTTCGTTCGTCTTCGCGTGTCAGGCAACTGAGATTATTTTCAGAAATCCGGTCAGCTTTGATTCAGAAATGCCGTGTGCTGGTGAAATGGAGCGGAATCGCTCCGGATTTTTCACGAAATACCCATCAGCAGCACCAGCAAACCCATGAAAATCAATCGCTTCTCCCTGTTTTCCACCTTGGCGGTCGCCAGCGCTCTTGTCGTCTCACCGTCAGTCGGAGCAGCCATCACCTGGGACGCCGGCGGCGGTGACAACAACTGGTCCACCTTTGATAACTGGAGCAGCAATGCCTCGCCCGCTTCCGAAGATGTCACCTTCAACACGACCGGCGCGGCTGCTTCCGGCACCACCAATACGGTGAGCGCCAACGAATCGATCGCGTCCCTCAGCTACAGCTTCGATGACGCCACTCTCCAACACACGACGGCCATCGGCGCGGGCCAGATCCTGGATGTGGCCGGAACTTTCCTTCTCGCAGGCAGCACCACCGCCGCGAATCCGACGAATGTGACCCTCACCGGTGCCACAGGTGCTTTCACCGTCGCTGGCGCCTTGTTTCAAGTCGGGCAAACAGCGCCAGGCGCATCGGGCAGCACCACCAATAGTCTGGATATGAGCGGTCTGGGCACGTTCACCGCCAATCTGGGTGGTAGCGGAATTTTCCGGTTGGGGGCGTCAGCCAATGCGAACACCACCGGCGCGCAGGCCACTGTGAAGCTAGCTGCCACAAGCAGCATCACCACAGACCTGTTCGGTGTGGGTGACAGGGCGGGACGAGGTATCACCCAGACCGTGAAGCTCGGAAGCGTGGCCAACACCATCAACGCCAATACGGTCGCAATCGGATCCACCAACGGGCGCGGCAGTGGCAATCTTTCGTTCGAAACAGGCACCGGCACATTGACTCTCCGAGCCGCGGACGGCTCTTCGGCCGTCACCACCATGAACATGGTCAACAATGGCTTTAACCACAATGGCACGCACACCGCGACCGTGAACCTTGCCGGACACAGCGTGGATGCGAAGATCGGCGCGCTCACGATGGCACGCAGAACGGGAACCGGCTCGGCCGGGTCCACCGCCAGCCTCACTTTCGATACCGGAACCCTCGAAGTCACCTCGGTCAACATGGCCGTCGCCACCAACGCGGCGATGACCGGAGCCAACAATGCCACGATCAACATCGGCGGCGGCACGGCGACCTTCGGCCCCATCACCATGGCCACCAACAACAGCGGCGGGGCGACAACCGGAACGCTCAACTTCACCGGTGGCACCACCACGGTCAACGGAGACATCGTCAAGGCGGGAGGCACAGGCACCAGCACCGCCAATCTCTCCCTGAACGGCGCATCCGCCATCCTCGACATGACCGGTGACGATCTCACCAACCTCACTGCCATCACCTACACCGACGGCCAGATCAAGAACCTCGGCATCGTCAACACCGGCATCACCATGGCCGGAACCGGCTCGCGCATCTTCGATCAGGGACTCAACATTTCAGGTTCCATCCAAGGCAATATCACCGGCACGGGTGTGGGCCTCACCAAGCAGGGTGCGGGCATCCTCTCACTCTTTGGCACCAACACCTACGACGGCCCTACCCAGATCGATGACGGCATGCTGGTTTTCGGATCAAAGAACGCCAAAGCAGCGGCTACCGCCACGGCAGCAGCCCTCGGCAGCGTGGGTCTTGGCGTGCATGATGCGAACGCCACCTACTACTCTGCCGCGGAGGTTGGAGCCCTCTTCAACACCAACTCGCTCGCGGGTTTCAATCTGGATGCGGCGTCCGGTGTCCTGCTCGATACCACCAATGCCGGCGGATCGTTCACCCAGAACGTCGCGCTCGCGGCTGGTCGCGCGCTGTCCAAGAGTGGTAACGGCACCTTGATCCTTCCTTCGGCCAACTCCTTCACCGGCAACGTCACCATCAATGGCATTGCCAACTCCAACACCTTGCGCATCGAACACAGCGAGGCGCTTGGTCCGATCGCCACCGCGAAAACCATCACCCTCACCGGGGACAATCGCATGGTTTCCATCCTCGAACTCGCCAACAATGTCACGGTGGATGCCAACAAAGCGATCAACACTTCCGGCAAGAGCTTCCTCGTTGCAGGCGAGACCACATTCGGCACTCCCGTTTTTCTTCGCAACGCCTCCGGCAACAATGCCTGGCTTGGCGACATGATCATTGTTGCTGCTGGAGGCGCCTATTCCGTGGAATCCGCCTCCGGAACCCTGACGCTGGGTGCTCCTGCCACGACATCGGTGGTGCGCAACGATGTGAGCGGCGCCACCATTCGCAGCATCAATTTCCTGGGAGCCGGAGATGTGGTGATGAACACGCGGTTTGTGGAAGCAGGTTCCAGCACGGGCATGAACAAACACGGCACCGGCACTCTCACCCTGGCCCGGACTGATAACCAAGCCAGCCTGGCAACACCGGTCTTCGCGGCGGGCACCACCGTGGTTGAAAGCATGGCCGACAGCGGGAACCCAAGCTCGATCGGCTCCGGCACCGGCTTCAGCATTGGCGGCACCTTCCGCCATGCGGGCGCTTCGGCTTCCTCCAGCAACCGCGCCTTCGGATTGGTCGGTCCCGCGACCACGATCGAATCATCCGGATCTGGCACGCTCTCTCTCACAAGCACCACTCCGGTCGCCTTTGTCAATGGTGCGGGAACCACCGTCGCCGCGTTTGCTTCAGGTGCCACAACGCTTACCTGTCTCAATGCTTTCACCCTGTTTCCGGGCATGACCATTGCGGGCACAGGCATCGCGGTCGGCAGCAAAATCACCGCCGTCAACTACGATACCCGCGAGATCACTTTGGATTTGCCGACCATTTCGGCCCAGGCGACTCACGTGGCGGTCACCATCACGGGCACCGCCGACCTCAATCGCTCCCTCACCCTTGGCGGCACCAATACCGGTGACAACCTGCTCGCCTCACCGATTGCCAATCCCTCCGGGGCCGGAAAACTCGCCCTCACCAAAGGCAGTGCCGGCAAGTGGATTCTCACCGGTGCCAACACTTACACCGGCAACACCACGATCAGCGGCGGAAGGCTCACCCTCGGTGCCACCAACGTTCTTCCCGACACCTCGCCGGTCTCCATCGGAACCGCCACCCTTGACGCGGCCACTGCCGGCACCGAAGACGCCGGCACGCTCGATGCCACCGGCGCGGCCACGATCAATCTCGCCCCCGGCGCCAAAATCGAATTTGACCACAGCAACGGCACCTGGTCCGGCACGCTCAATCTCACCGGTGCCTTCGTCTCCGGCTCATCGCTCAGATTCGGCACCACCAACTCTGGCCTGAGTGCCAGCCAAATCAGCCAGATCTCCGCCGTCGGCTTCACCGGTTTCGCGCTGGATGGCAGCGGTTTCCTCACCGCCACCCCTTCGGGCACGCCTTACACCATCTGGGCGGCGACTTTCCTCCCAGCCGATGTCTCCAATCCCGCCGGCGACAACGATGGCGACGGTCTCGTCAATCAACAGGAATTCGCCTATGGCCTGAATCCGCTCAGCGGCTCCTCGGTCAATTCGATCCTGGTCCAACTCAACAAGACCACCGGCACCTTCAGCTACCAACGCCGCGCGGGCACCGGCTTGAACTACAAAATCCTGACCTCACCCGATTTGGTTGCCTGGACTCACGACGCCACCGCAGGCCAGGCCGCCACATCCGCCGGTAGCAACGAAACCGTGGTCGTCACACTGACCGGCGTCAAACCTCTCACCGCGACCAAGCTCTTCGTCCGCGTCGCCGCGGAATGACCGGATGGTTTTTCAAAGCCACGCGGCAAGCTCCGTTTCCGCGTGGCCCTGCTCCCCTGCATCCCATTCCTGAAAAAAACCGCAGAAATCCGGTCAGCCTCGTTGCACGGCGACCGTGTGACAAATGACAAGGGCCTTATTCTTCCAAGTTCCATCAGCAAACCCAGCATCGAGATCCGCCAGCCCATGAAATCCAAGCACTTCACCCGAGTTTCCGTTTCAAGCGCCGCAGGTTTCGTCCTCGCGCTCTCCGCCATCCGGTCACACGGCGCGATCACGCTGGATTCGACAGGCACTACCGATGGCGCTTCCTCGATCGCCACGACCGTCAACATCGATGGAAGCGGAAACGCGTCTGCAACTGGCTATGCGTCCACCGGAACGGTGTCTCTCGCATTCAACACTTCCTTTGGTTTCACCGTTGACTCGGTCGCCACCGTCAATACCACCGTCGGAGTGAATTATGGAGCGGCGGTCACCGGCGGAACGATTGATCGCGCTGCCGCCGGAGATTTCGGCGTCCAGGATTCGGACCTTACGGGGCCACTCACCAACGGTATCGACCTGAACGAAGGCTTTATCATCGGCATCGACGCCAGCACCCTCAATCCCGCACTCGCCTGGAAACTGACGGGTGTGCTGGTGACGGCCCTGCAGACGCCCAACGAGCAGGTAACCATCGTCAACCGGAGCAACACCAACCTGAGCATGACGGTCACCTCGGGTTTCAACGGCCCCGGAACGATCGACGTTTCGAACCTCAACATCATCGTCCAGGGCGGCACGTCCAGTTCCGACGTCGCCTCCATTTTCATGAGTTCCACCACCGCCGCCGGGCAGAACTTCCGCATCGGTGGCTTTCAGTTGGAAGCCATCCCCGAACCCCGGGCCGCCTTGCTCGGCGGCATCGGCCTCCTCGCGCTGTTGCGTCGCCGGCGGTCCCCATGATCGGCACCGCCAATGAAACATCTTGCCTCACGGATGAGGTAGAACCGGGGCCGGAGTCCGGTAAAGGGTTTCCCGGACTCCACCCTTCCCTGAAACAATGACCATGCGATCCGCCTTTTTACTCCAAACCGCCACCGGTCATCAATGGCGCGGCCGTCGGATCGGTTTGTTGTGGCTCGTGGCGGGTGTGGCGCTTGCCCAGGCACAGACCTGGCGGAGTTCTCTCTATCCGGAGGATTGGTCCCCGCCGGTCGGCTTGTCGTTTGCAAAGGACAAGATGATCCAGGATTTCTCCTACGCCGGGTATCGGCGCGGTGAGATGGAAATCCCCACGCCCGAACGGAATGTCCTGAATGCCGTCGATCGTTTCGGTGCGGATCCCACGGGACAAACCGACAGCACCTCCGCCATTCAAGAGGCGCTCGACGCGGCGGGCAAGGCGGGCGGAGGCGTCGTCCTGCTGCCGCCCGGCACTTACCGGATCTCCCTGCCGCGCGCGGACAGCAACTCGGTGCTGCGTATCTCCGGAAACAATACCATCCTGCGCGGCAGCGGTTCCGGAAAAACCCATCTCATCAACCACTCGACCAACATGCGGTCCAAGTCGGTCATCTTCCTGCGGGGAAACGACAACGTGAAACCGGTGTTTTCCACCCCGCTGACGGCCGATGTCCTGACGCCCGTCAAGCGGCTTCATGTCGCCAAAGCCGCGGGCTTCAAGGTGGGGGACATCGTCAGCGTCCGCTGGGACTTCACCCAGGCGTGGATTGACGAACATCGCCAGGAAAAGGCCTGGAAGGCGGGTGAAAGAGCCCCCGCTCCCGCCATCTATCAGCGCGAGGTCATGGCCGTGAACGCGGCCGAGGGATGGATCGAAACCGACATCCCCGCGCGTTATTACCATCTCGTCAGGGACAATGCCCGCGTGGAGCGGTACAACAGCCGCCTCCGGGAATGCGGAGTCGAGGGACTGTCCATCGCCAACGTCCAACACCCGGGAAAGGGATGGCAATCCGATGATTACCTGAAACAGGGAACTGGAGCCTACGACGCACACGAATCCTCGGTGATCCATTTCAGCAGGGCGCGCAATTGCTGGGCCCGCGATGTCCACAGCTATCAACCGAAGGCCAACTCATCCACTTGTCACATTCTCTCGAACGGCATCCTGGTCGCCATCAGCTCCAACATCAGCGTGCGGAACTGCTCGATGAAACGTCCGCAGTATGGCGGCTCCGGCGGCAATGGCTACATGTTCCGCCTCACCCATGGCAATGACTGCCTCATCGCGGACTGCCTCGCGGATTTCTCCCGCCATGGATTTGTCAATTCGCATGCCGGATCCTCGGGAAACGTCTTCCTCCAATGCGAGGACCGGAACACCAGGAGTTCCACGGGTGATACCGGATATGTGCGGACCGGTGGCGACGGCAGTGACAACCACATGCACTTCTCCCATTCCAGCCTTTGGGACCGGTGCCACGCCCACGAAAGCTGGTGGGAGGCGGTTCACCGGGGATGGAACTATCAGGCTCTCGCCGCCGCCCATTGTGTGTACTGGAACACTTCCGGCAGCGGCTCCACCGAGGTGAATGATGGCATGATCGTGCGTTCGGGCCAGGCACGTTACGGATATGTGATCGGAACGCGGGGCGAACCGAATGGAATCGAACTGAGAACCACCGGAAACTCGCTTCCGCTCGACATCGCCGAGGGCGAAGGCAAGGGGGACACTCTGTCGCCTGCGTCGCTGTATGAGGATCAGTTGGCCCGGCGCATCCGAAGAAGCGGATCCGCCCTATCTGCCACGCCCGCGCGCACTCAAACCAATGTCTCCGAATCGAATCAGGCCGGGCACACTGTGGACCCGGCGCGCATCTCGCCCTGAACCCCCGCTTGCCCCAAATCCGCCATGAAACCGCATAAGATGATTCCCCGGTCCAACCCCGCCTTCACCCTTGTGGAACTGCTGGTCGTGATCCTGGTTGTCACCGTTCTCGCTTTCCTGTTGTTCTCGCTGACCAGCAGCGTTCGCAAGAAGGCCAGCAGCGCGACGTCCGTTGGAAACCTGCGCCAGGTGGCGGCCGCGATCCAGGGTTACGTGTCCGACAACAACAGCACCCTTCCGGGCCCGGTTCTAACCGATCACTTCCCGAGATATCAGGACAACGCCCTGAGCGGTCAACTCGGATGGCTGCTCAAGGATTACCTTTCCTCGGTGCCCCAACCGGAGAATTCCCAGCCGAGAATGGTCTATTCTCCGGTGCTGGACTATCCCGCCGCGAAGTCCGACGCCAAGAACCCGAAAAGCAGGAACAAGCCGACTTATGTGGTGATTTCCCGGCAGACCGACGCCATCACCGGTGCGATTTTCTGGCCGATGGGCAACTACAATCCGAACAGTTCCGGAAACAGGACCCCGCCGATGACCGTCGCCCAATTGGCCGCCAGGGAGACACGCGGAAAGCCATGGATCACCGAAATCGACCAGATCATCCGCCCATCCACCGCCCAATACGGATCCGAGAAGACGCCCCCTCATGGCAACCACCGCAATGCCCTGATGTTCGACTACAGCGTGAAAGGGATCCCGCTCGGCGATCCCGTGTGGTGAGATCCCCATCCGGTGAAGATGGAGACGTCTCGAAACCATCCGAACCCGGAACGGGGCGCCACGAGGCACGCATTCCCATTTGGCAGGCCTGATCCCGATATGATTCATTCCCACCCATGCAAAGCCCGCTTTTATCCCTGATGCGCGGATCCCTCCTGTGTTGGATCGTCCTCTCGGGCGTCGCCATGGCCGAGGTGACTCCTGATGTTCTCCAATTCCGCCGCCAGGCCGCGCGGCGGATGATCTTCGATGCCACCCAGGAGATCCCGCTCGCGGGCCTTCATCCTTCCAAGGTCGTGGGTCTGGACCTGATGCATCCGGTGGTGGGGAATCAGACCGGAAATGCGAGGTCCGTGATTCACGAAGGGATGTTGCGGATCAGCGCGGATGCCCCGTCGCGGGAGGACCGCTGGATCGGTGGTTTCAACCCCTTTGCCTCGTATGATCTCTCGCTGGAGCGTTTTGCCGGTTCGGGCGAAGTCGGCATCCTGTTCAGGGATACGGAAGCGGAGAACCGCATCGGTGCGTCGCTGGTCGTGACGGAGGGCAACTGCACGGCCATCCGTTGGGCGGTGGTGAAGGCCGGCAAGGAAATCGCGCGTGAGGATTTCTCCCTGCCGGAGGCAGTGAAACCGGTGTTTCCGCTCCGCCTTCGGGTCCAAATGCTTGCGGTGGGCGCGAATCTGTTCATCGAAGCCAACGGCCAATCCCATCTCATCGGCTATCCGGATTTCTCATCCCATTTCGAACTCCGCGAGAAGGCGATGATGCGGCGTTTTGAGTTCTGCCTGCACGGCGATCTTGCGGCCGGTGCCGCCGTGGACATCAGGGAGATGACATCCGCACTGTCACCCGGCTGCGGCCAGGCGGACATTCGCGCCGTCACCCTTCCGGACGGATCACCACTGATCGACGATGGCCGCCTGTGGTTCACGATGACCGTCCGCGGACGGGCGCTTCCCCATCCGATGCAGGGGGTCTTCTCGATGAACCCGTCCGTTTTTGATATCAAATTCGAAGGCATCATTGTTTTCGACACCGGTGACGGCATGCTGCGGAACGAACTCGCCTCGCACTTGTTTTACGATGACGCGTCGAAGCAGTGGCGTGGCTGGACCGTGGGATTCAGCGCCTATGGAAATGATGCGAAGGGCTTGCAGAAGGCCGTGCTCGCGGTTTCCAGTTCCCGGGATCCGCGCAAGGGCTTCTCCGTGATGAACGCGAAACCCATCGGCCTGCCGCAGGGAATGCACGAGGACCCTCACTGCATCTTCGACGCGGAGGCGGGCAAGTGGCGCATGCTGCTCGCCGAACACGCCGGAAAATTCCGTGCCAGCATGTGGGAGTCCGAGCACTGGGACCATGGTTTCAAGAGGATCAGCGGTCCCGTCGAAATGGACAGCACCGGCACTTCAATCGCGAAAATCGGCTCCAAGCGCTACGCGATGTTCGGCAGCGCCGACCGCAGGGTCTATGTCCGCACCTACCCGGATCTCAAGCCGGCTGGCGAGTTGAACATTCATCTCCCTCCATGGAACGACGACCACGGCACCCGGATCTGGCCCAATGTGGTCCCCTTGCCCGAGGGATATCCCGCGCCCTACATCGCCCTGATGATGGACCGCGCGAACTTCCCCGGAATGCCCAAGCAGAACTGGACCTACGGCGCCCTCTATCTTTATCACGGGCACCCGATGAAACCATGAGGCCGAAGAGGCCGACCCCATGGAATCGAATCAATCGGCCTACAAAGGCTTGTCCTTCAGTTCGCGGATCCAGACGTTGCGGAAGCGCACCGGATTTCCGTGGTCCTGAAGGGCGATCGGCAGTTTGTCCGGGTGCGCCTTGTATTCGGATGCGGCATGCGGGCCCATCCAGCCGGTGCCGCCGCTGAGGACGGTGTGGTCCTGGATCAGCACGCCATTGTGGAAGACGGTGAAGGTGGCGCGGCGGACGACCTTGCCCTTGTCGTCGAAGATCGGGCGGTGGAAGATGATATCATAACTCTGCCACTCGCCGGGCTTTCGGCAGGCGTTCACCAGCGGTTTGCTGCGGCCGTAGAGCGCGCCTGCCTGTCCATCGGCGTAGGTCTTGTTTTCATAACTGTCCAGCACCTGCACCTCGTAGGCGTTCATCAGGAAAACCCCGCTGTTGCCACGGCCCTGGCCGTTTCCTTCGACTTTAGCCGGCGCGGCCCACTCGATGTGGAGTTGGCAGGAGCCGTAGCTCGCCTTGGTTTGGATGTAGCCAGCCCGCTTGACCGACTCCATCGCGCCATCGACGATTTTCCACTGGCTGGGATTGCCCTTGGTGTCGGTCCAGTTCGCCTTGAACGACTCCTCGCTGCCGTCGAACAGGACGGTGGCATCGGAGGGCGGCTTGGAAAAACCCAACCCCTCGCCCGGAGTGACGACGGGCGGCAGCGGCTGCTTGGTGACGTCCTCTTCGTGGACCTTCACACCATCGATGAACATGTAGAGGACGTCCTTGCCGTCGGGTCCCTTGCGGGTCTCGGTGGTAATGACGGGTTTGCTCATGTCCTCCGCGCCGAAGCCGGCGGGAGTGGTGGCGAGCAAGGCGACTGCCGTCAGGACGGCGGCGACAGATGAGGTGGCGGGAGATGGTTTCATGGTCGGGTCCACCCTACGCTCCTGGAAGCGGCCTCCTTGCAAGGTTGGCCGTCGGATTCGGACTTTTTGGCCATCCGTCATTCACTCAAGCCGATGCGCCGGAGTTTCTGGCGCAGGGTGGCGCGGTTCATGGCGAGCGCCTGGGCGAGGTGGGTGGGCCGCTTGGCAAAGCGGGTGAGGAGGTGGCGCAGCATGGAGGCTTCGATGTGATCGAGCAGGGTGTCGTATCGCCATTCGCGCTCGGGAGTGGTATCGAGGTTGGAGTCGATCCAGCGGGCGACGGCGGCGTCCAGTTCGCCGGAAACCAGTTGGCCGCCGTGGAGACGCAGCGCCTCGGCGATGTGTGGCGGGAGATGGCCGGGAAACACCGGGCCGCTGCGGCTCATCGCGCGGGCGTGTTCCAGCGCATGGCGCAGCTCGCGGACATTGCCCGGCCAATCGTATGCCTGAAGCGCTTGCAAGGCCTGGGCGGTGATCTCCACCCGTTCGCCGGACGCACCGCGCACCGCGAGCAGGAAGCGGCTCAGCGCGGGAATGTCACCGGTCCGTTCGCGCAGCGGCGGCATGGCGACGACCAAGGCGCTGAAGGCATAAAACAAGTCCTCGCGCATCCGGCCGTTCGCCACGGCATGGCGGGGATCGTCCTGCATGGTGGCGATCAACCGCGGCATGCCCTGATCGCGCTGGGCGATCCGCTCGGCGAGCGCGGCTTGGGCGGAGGTTTCCAGATCGGTTAGATTTTCCAGAACGAGCGTGCCGTGCGTGCGCTCCAGAAGACCTTGCAGGACATCCGCGGCCTTCACCGTGCCGCATTCGACGGTTTCCAGTTCTCCCGCCGCGGCGATGCCGTTGGCGTGGATCACCCGCGCGGCAAGGGATTTTCCCGAACCGCAGGGGCCGCTGATGAGCACGGGCATTTCCCCCGCGCAGGCCCGGGCGACGGCGAGAAACACCTCGTGCATGCATGCCGCCGCGCCGATGAGCGTGGTTGGTGCGGAATCCGTGATTTCGGAGACCCATGCTCCTTTCGCGACGAGTGCGGAAACCGCCTGCTCGAAGTGCGCGAGGTCGAGCGGCTTGATCAGGTAGTCCGCGATGCCGAGCTTTTGTGTGGCGATGGCATGATCCAGCATCGCGTGCGCCGTGATGACCAGCACCGGCACTTGGGAACCTTCACGGCGGATGCGCTCCAGCACTTCCACGCCGCTCATGTCCGGCAGGCCGATGTCGAGCACCACGGCATCGGCGCGTGATGTGGCGAGATGTTCCAGCGCCGCCGCGCCGCTGGCCGCAAGTTCCGGCACGTGCCCGAGCCTCCTCACCGCTACCACCAGCGCGCTGCCCAGCGCGTGCTCGTCCTCCACTATCAGTATCGTGCTCATGCCGTGTGATGGAATGATGACCAGCGGATCGTCACCTTCGCCCCGCCGTTGTTAGAGTTTTCCACGGCCAATGAACCGCCGTGCGCCTCGACGACCTCCTTGGAAACCGCGAGACCGAGACCCATGCCGCCCTCCCGGTCCGAGTGAAACGGCTCCCCGAAATGTTCCAGCGCGCGTTTGCTGAAACCTCCACCCTCATCGTGGAATTCCACCGCTCCGGGCAGCACGCGGATCGTCGCCGTGCCGCCCTTTGGCATCGACTGGATCGCATTGAGCAGCAGGTTTCCGAATACCTGCCTCAGGCGCTCACGGTCGCCATTCACCGGGATGGATGCCCATCGCTCGTCAGTTTCCAAAGTGATCCGCACTCCGGCGTGCGCGGCCTGCGGTTCCATCAGCCTTCGGGTTTCATCGGCGAGCGCGCCCACATCGACGGGCTCCATTTTCACCGGCGCGGGTTTGGCGAAATGCATCCATTGGGAAACCAGCGACTCGATGCGCCCCGCCTCGGCGACGATCAGTGTGGCGGAGGCGCGGTCCGTCTCGCCCAGCGCCCGCTCCATCAACTGCGCGTGCAGCCGGATGGCCGATACCGGATTGCGCACCTCATGGGCGAGGCTGGTGGTCATCTTTCCTAACAGAGCGAGACGTTCCGCATGGCGGAGTTCCTCGCGGCTGGCGAGGATGGCGTCCTGGGTCTGCCGCAGGCCATCCGCCAGCGAAACGATTTCCGCGGGTCCCTCAGCGGGCAATCCCTCCAACCTGCGCTCGCCACCCACTTCCGGCAGCACCGCCGCGAGCCGTGACAACGGACGGGTGACCCGCCGTGCCAGCCATCGCGAAAACCCCCACGCCAGCGCCCAAAAGCCCGCCAGCACCAGCACCGCGTCCCAGCGTTGCCAGAACGGTTTCGCCACCGCGGCTCCCGCATCGCGCGTGAACCACACCTCGCGCCCGTTGCGCAGCGGGAAACCCACCGTCATCTCATCCCCGAGACGCCGCACCACTCCGTATCCCGACGCCTTGTCCGAGTCGCGAAACTCCACCCGCGCGCCCATCACCCGGCCAAGCCGCCCGGCCATTTGCTCCGTCTGCGGCAGCCGCGCCTGATCCATGAACAGCGCGTTGTTCCGCCCCAGCGATTCCAGCGAAACCTCCTCCTCCAGCCGTGCCCGATGTTGGAAAAACACCACCAGCGCCAGCGAACCAACCAGCGCGAAAGTGCCCACGCCAAACGTCAGCCAGGCCGACAACGGACGCGGCTTGTTCCAGAATGGTCGATTTTTGTTCATCGGGCTTCCGGGCGCAAACAGGCAGGAAAAACCGCGATTTGTCGATCAGGTTCACGGATTTCGCCCCAAGTGATCCCGAAATGCGGAAGCTTTATGGTCAAAATTGATCCATTGTCCCGGCTTGCCGGAGGCGCGCCACCCGCATGAGCCTCCGGGTGAAATCACACCCATGAAAGCCCGCAAATCCGTCATCCTGCTGTTGCTCGCTTGCGCCACCATGTCCGCCACCGCCCAGGACGCGCTGACTCCGCTGATCGTCACTGCCAGACGCACGCCAGACAGCCCGCAGAATGTTCCCTATGCCGCGACGCTTCTCGATCTCGCCACCCTTCAGCAAAACCAGACCCGCACCCTGCCCGAAGCCTTGGAAAACACCCCGGGAGTCTTCGTCCAGAAAACCGCGCACGGCCACGGCTCGCCATTCATCCGCGGACTCACCGGCCGCCAGAACCTGCTGCTCGTCGATGGTGTTCGCGCCAACAACTCCACCTGGCGCAGCGGCCCGGTCCAATACTGGAACACCGTCGATTCCCAATCCATCGACCACATCGAGCTCATTCGCAGCCAGGGTTCCGTGCTCTACGGATCGGACGCGGCGGGCGGCACGCTCAACGCCTTCACCAAGGACCCGTCCTTCCGCAGCCGCGATGCCGGGAAAATCTATCAGGGCGGCTCCGCTTACTACGAATACCGTACCAACGGCCAGGGCAGCCACATCGGCCGGCTCGAAGCGGAAACCGGCATCGGCGGCACCTTCGGCATCATGCTCGGTGCCACCTTCAAGGAGTTCGGCGACATCAAGGACTCCGCTGTCGGCACGATGGAAGGTACCGGCTACCCGGAGCAGGACTTCGACCTCAAGGCGCAGTGGGCCGTCACCGCCGATTCCACCATCACCTTCGCCCACTATTATGTGAACCAGGACGATGTCTCCCGCTGGCACCGCACCCTCGAAAATCAGGGCTGGACCCACGGCTCGCACGTCGCCGCGCCCGGCGCTTTCATCGCCAACGACTACGATCAGGAACGCTCGCTCACCTATCTCCGTTACGAAGGCAGCGATCCGCGCACCGACGCCGCCATCCGCCGCTGGCGGGCCACGCTTTCCTATCAGACATCGCGCGACTCCGAGTTCCAGAATCGCGATGCCACCGATTGGCGTTACGCCGACATCGACCTCAACACCTTTGGCCTCGACGTGCAGCTCGAATCCGCCGTCGGCCCCGGCTCGCTCGTTTATGGCGTCGATTTCTATCACGATGATGTGAACTCCTCGGGCCGTGAAACCGATGCCGCAGGCTCATTCAGCGATGAAGTGCTGCCCGTCGCCGATGACTCCGAGTATGACCTGATGGGTATCTATGGCGAATACATCTGGAACCCGCTCAAGCCGCTGGAGATCACCGCCGGTGCCCGATTCACCCACGCCCGCGCCGAACTCGGCCGCTACTACGACGACACCGGAGCCGTGCAAACCTCCACCTCGGAAAGCTGGGATTCGCTCGTCGGCTCCCTGCGCGCCAGTTGGGCCCTCAACCCTTGCTGGAGTCTTTTCGGCGGCATCTCCCAAGCTTTCCGCGCGCCCAACCTCGATGACCTGTCAGGAAACCAAAGCTCCAAGTCCGGCAATCCCGCGCTCGGCAATGTGGATCTCGATCCGGAGAACTTCCTGACCTACGAGATCGGCGCGCGCCACTCCACCGAGACCACCTCGGTGCAAGCCGCCGTGTTCTATACCGATATCTCCGACCTCATCACCGGTATCGGTTATGATACGAATGGCGATGGCGTTGAGGACGGCACCATCGCCACCAACGCGACCGATGCCTATTCCTACGGCGTGGAACTTGAAGGCGCGTGGCGCTTCGCTCCGCAGTGGACCCTAAGCGGCTACATCGCCTGGCAGGAAGGCCGTCAGGAAAGCGCGGAACTCATCGGCAGCCCGGTCGAATCGAAACCCACCACCCGCTCGCTGCCGCTCACCGGCTCGCTCGCCCTCCGCTGGACCAGCGAATCCCAACGCTACTGGATCGAATCACGCGTCACCGCCGCCAACAACGAGGATCGCATCACCGACGCCGACCAGGCCTCCGACGACCAGCGCATCCCCACCAACGGCACCCCCGGATATGGAGTCGTCTCACTGCGCGGCGGATGGCAATGCACCGATTGGCTTGAACTCACCGCCGCCCTCGAAAACATCACCGACGAGGATTATCGCATCCATGGCTCCGGCCAAAACGAACCCGGATTCGGCGCGATCCTCGGCGCGAGGGTGACGTGGTGAGTTGCGTTTATCCGACATGCGCTGAGCCGCAACCGGAGTGGCTGCCTCCTGGCAGCCATGAATCGCAGAGGGTGTTTTCCAACACCCGAAGCGGCTGAAAGCCGCTGTCGCCAATCATGGCGGCTTCAAGCCGCCACCCCGTCCACTCGAAAAACCAAAGATCGCTCTCCTGCTTACGCGTCCTTGCCGCAGCATTGCTTGTATTTCTTCCCGGAGCCGCAGGGGCAGGGGGCGTTGCGGCCGGAGGATTCGATGGAGAAGCTGGGCTTGCGCTTGGGCAGGTTGAGCTTGAGTTCCGTGCCCTCGGGGGAGGGGGCCAGTGAGGGATCGATGTGGCCGGAGCTGCCGGAGGTGGCGATGTTGTCCTGGCTGAGCGATTCCTCGCCGCCGTGGAGTTGCTGCGGCGCGCTGTGGAGCTGGCGGAGGAAGGCCTCGAGATTGGCGGCGGAGCGGAAGAGGTTGGAGAGGGCTTCCTGCTTGATGGAATCCATCAGGGTGACGAAGAGGTTGTAGGCCTCGTTCTTGTACTCGACGAGCGGATCCTTCTGGCCCTGGGCGCGCAGGCCGACGCCCTCGCGCAGCGCGTCCATGTTATACAAATGCTCCTGCCACTGCTTGTCGATGGCGACGAGCACCATGCGGCGCTCCTCCTGGTCGAGCACCTCCATCGGCAGGTTGCCGGTGCGGATCTCATAGGCTTCCTTGATGCGGGCGACGAGCATGGCGGCGATTTCCTCTTCCTCGCGCAGGCCGTTGAAATCCTCTTCGGCAACGTGGACGGGCAGGGTGGAGTGGACCCATTGGATGAGTTCGGAGAATTCCGGACGATCGGTGTCCTGCTCGCCGATGAACTCCTTGACCTTGGCGGTGACCGTTTCCTCGATGATCTCGTTGACGAGGTTGCGCGGGACTTCGGTGGTGAGCACTTCGTTGCGGTAGCCGTAAACGACCTCGCGCTGCATGTTCATCACGTCATCGAAGTCGAGCACGCGCTTGCGCCAGGTGTAGTTGCGCTGCTCGACGCGCTTCTGCGCGGTCTCCACGGACTTGTTGAGCCACGAGTGTTCGAGCGCCTCGCCGTCCTTCATGCCGAAGCGTTCCATCATCGCCGTCATGCGGTCGGCGGCGGCGAAGTTGCGCATCAGGTCGTCCTCGAAGGAGATGTAGGCCTGCGAGCGGCCGGGGTCGCCCTGGCGCGCGCAGCGTCCGCGCAGCTGGCGGTCGATGCGTCGGGATTCGTGGCGCTCGGTGGCGATGACGAAGAGGCCGCCGAGTTCGGGGACGCCTTCGCCGAGTTTGATGTCGGTCCCGCGGCCGGCCATGTTGGTGGAGACGGTGACCGCGCCTTTCTGACCGGCCTGGGAGACGATTTCGGCCTCCTGCTCGTGGTATTTCGCGTTGAGCACCGCGTGTGGAATCTTGGAGCGCTTGAGCATGCGCGAGAGGGTCTCCGAGGCCTCGACGGAAGCGGTGCCTACGAGCACCGGCTGGCCCTTGGCATGAGCCTCCTCGATCTTGGCGATCACCGCGTTGAACTTCTCCCGGCGAGTCTTGAATACCTGGTCGTTCTCATCGACGCGGGTGTTGGGGCGGTTGGTGGGGATCGGCAGGACGTCGAGTTTGTAGATATCATGAAACTCGGCGGCCTCGGTTTCGGCGGTGCCGGTCATGCCCGCGAGTTTCTGATAGAGTCTGAAGTAGTTCTGGATGGTGATGGTGGCGAAGGTCTGGGTTTCCTTCTCGATGGAGACGCCTTCCTTGGCCTCGACGGCCTGGTGCAATCCGTCCGACCAGCGGCGGCCGGGCATTTCGCGGCCGGTGTTTTCATCGACGATGATGACCTTGTCGTCCTTGACGACGTATTGGACGTCCTTTTCGAACACGCAGTAGGCCTTGAGGAGTTGGGAGATGTTATGGATTTTCTCGGCCTGTGAATCCATGCGTTGCTGGGCTTCCGCCTTGGCCTCGGCCTTTTGCTCGGGGGTGAGTTCGCGGTTGGTGTCGATGTCCGCGTAGATGGTGCCGAGGTCGGGCAGGACGAAGGAATCCGGATCGCCGGGGGAGAGGAACTCCCGGCCTTTTTCCATGAGGTCGGAGTCGTGGCCCTTTTCATCGATGATGAAGTAGAGTTCCTCCTTGAGTTCGAAGAGTTCCTTCTTCTGGGCGTCCTGGTGGAAGGAAAGCTCGGCCTTCTCCATCAGGCGGCGCATTTCCGGCTCTTCCATGTAGCGCATGAGCTGGCGGTTGCGCGGTTGGCCGAGCTTGAGCTTGTAGAGGCAGCGGCCGGCGCCTTCCTTGTCGCCGGCGTCGTAGAGCTTCTTCACGTCGGCGGCGATTTCGTTGCAAAGGGCGGTCTGGCGTTTCACCAGTTGTTCGACCATCGGCTTGTATTTGTCGAACTGGTGGGACGAGTGGGAAGAGGGTCCGGAGATGATGAGCGGCGTGCGCGCCTCGTCGATGAGGATGGAGTCCACTTCGTCGATGATGGCGAGGTAGTGGCCGCGCTGGACCTGCTCGTCCTTGGTGGAGGCCATGCCATTGTCGCGCAGATAGTCGAAGCCGAATTCGGCGTTGGTGCCGTAGGTGATGTCGCAGGCGTATTCGGCGCGGCGTTCCCACGGCGGCATCTGGTTCTGGATGCAGCCGACGGTCAGGCCGAGGAACTTGTAGAGCGAGCCCATCCACTCCGAGTCCCGGCGGGCGAGGTAGTCGTTGACGGTGACGATATGGACGCCGAGCCCGGTCAGGGCATTCAGATAGACCGGCAGGGTGGCGACGAGGGTCTTGCCCTCACCGGTTTGCATTTCCGCGATCATGCCGCGATGCAGGGCGACGCCGCCGATGAGCTGGACGTCGAAGTGGACCATTTCCCACAGGATCGGGTGATCGTTGACGGTGATGGTGGTGCCGCACATGCGACGCGCGGCGTTTTTGACGACGGCGTAGGCCTCGGGGAGGATTTGCTCGAGGTATTTGGCGCGGGATTTCGGGAACGAAAGCTCGGCCTCGTGGAAGGCGATCTTGGTGGCTTCGATGGATTCGGCGGTCGGCTCGACAGCGGACGGCAGCGAAGGAAACTCGTCGCGAAGGACGGAAATCCGGGCTTCGAGGGCATCGGCGACGGTTTTCAGCTCGTCCGGGCCCATGCGCTCGATGGCGGGTTTTGGCGGGACGTCCAGAGCGTGGTAGCGGGCGAGGTGGGCCTGCCAGTTGCGGGTCATTTCGCGGAGTTTCTCCTCGGGCTCGCGCTGGAGCGCCTCCTCGATTTCATTGATGCGGGCCACCGTCGGGCGGATGCGGCGCACTTCGCGCTGGTTTTTGCTGCCGACGATTTTCTGGAGAATCCACTTGATCATGAGTGAGCTGGGGTAGGGCGGAAAACCGCCGGGCCGGAGGCAATACACCGGCAATCCGGGGACTGCAAGCGCCTTGGCACGGGGGCCTTAACAGGGCAAAGAGGCAGGGACAGGTTGTCCCTGCGACGGATCGTCCCAGCCACCACGGGACTTGCCTCAGATGGTCATCGCGTTGAATCCGCCATCGACAATCATCTCAATGCCGGTGATGAACGATCCGGCTTTGGGCGAGGCGAGCAGCAGGGTGGCTCCGATCAGTTCGTCGGCATTGCCGAAGCGCGAGGCTGGGGTTTGGCGGAGAATGTCGAGCACGCGCGATTCGTCGAGCACCTTGCGGTTCTGCTCGGCGGGGAAGAATCCGGGGACCAGGGTGTTGACGCGGATGTCCTTGTCGGCCCACTCGCGGGCGAGGTTGCGCGAGAGGTTGTGGACGGCGGCCTTGGAGAGCGAGTAGGTGAAGACGCGCGAGAGCGGCGAGAGTCCGGAGATCGAGCCGAGATTGATGATCGAGGCGGCGCGGCCCTCCTCGAGGAAATACTTGCCGAAGACCTGGCAGGCGCGGAACACGGCGGAGAGGTTGGTGTCGATAATCCGCTGGTATTCGTCTTCCGGGATGTTCAGAAACGGGGTGGGGGAGTTGGTGCCCGCGCCGTTGATCAGGATGTCCACCTGGCCGGACTTATCGAGCACGGTGTCCAGCAGGTGCTGGAGGGATTCGCGCGAGGTCACATCGACCGGGACGAAGTAGCCTTTTCCGCCGTAGGATTCGATTTCGGCGAGGCGTTTCTCGGCCTTTTCCGGGATGCGGCCGCCGAGGACCACTTCGGCTCCGGCACGGGCGAGGCCGACGGCCATGGTGCCGCAAAGTTCACCGGTGCCACCAATCACGACGGCGGTTTTTCCGGAGAGATCGAAGAGTTCTTTGAGAAAGGATGCGGTTTGCATGATGGGGAGTTATCGGTGGGGATGACGCGGGTGCCAAGTGCGGATTTTTTCGGGGCGATTGCGAATCAGGCGGACTCGGGTCGCCTGAGGACGATCAGGTGGTTGTTGAATGGGGTTTTTCCCCAGAGCGGAGTGATTTTCACCTGGCCGAAGGGCGAAAGGATGCGGTGGAAATCCTCCGCCGTGGGATAATGCGTGGGCGCGGCTTTCATCCAGAAGGTGGCTTTCGCCAACAGGTCGCCGGCCACGGTGATGCGGAATCGCAGCGAGTCATCCCGCAGTCCGGAGCGGATGACCAGCACGCCTCCCTGGGCGACTCGATCAGCGGCCTCGCGCAGCAGCTTTTCCTGTTCGGCGGGAGTGAAAAACTGGAGGATGTCGAGAATGCTCACGTTTCCCCGATGCTCGGGCAGGCCCGACCGCGCGTCGTGACGGTCGAAGGTGATTCGCGTGAGGCCCGAACGTTCCGCCGCGCGGCGGGCAGCGTCGATTTTGCGGCCGTCGTAGTCGAGACCGTGGATCGGCACGTCCAGCCCCTTGCCGCGCAGATAGAATGCGGAAATGCCGAGCCCGCACCCGAGATCGAGCAACGGCAGCGGCGAACCGGCCAACGACTCCGCAAGCGCATGATAGAGCGGATCGGTCCGCAGCTTTGACGCCGTGTAGTGGCGGTTCCAGTGTCCGTCGAACAGCGCCGCGATGGTTTTTTCGCAGGGGGCCGTCATGCGAATTCGGAATGAGTGTGGCGCAACGGATTGCGCCCGCGGATGAGCAGATAGGGAAGAATCATGACGAAAACGATGAATAGCCGCAAATGCATCCAAGTGAGCAGCGCGTTGTCGCGCAGGTAGCGAAATTGGGAAATGCCGCCCTCGTCTTTCGACGGATAGCGCACCGGCGTCGGCAGATTGATCACGGGCACGCCCATCCAGCAGAGGATCACCGCGACTTCCGGTTCGAAATCGAAGCGCCTCGCGAAAGGCGTGACCCGCATCGCGTCCAGCAGTTTTTCCGCCGGATAGACCCGCATGCCAAAGAGTGAATCACCCACGCCCCACCACAACGTTTCGAGGTTCGCCCAGAAATTGGAAACCTTGCGCCCGTTCACCCTTAGCGCCGGAGCCGAGGCATCGAAGACCGGTTTTCCGAAGATCGCCGCTTCCGGGTGCCTCGCCGCGAGATCGAGGAAGGCTCCGACATGAGAGGCCGGATGCTGCCCGTCCGAGTCCATCGTCAGCACGTGGGAGAAACCCTCAGCCACCGCCTGCTTCAACGCGAAATGCACGGCCGCGCCCTTGCCGGAATTCCTCGCGAGCGCGATCACCCGGAAGCCGCTCCGCCCGGCAAACTCCTCCAGCAGCGCCGGCGATCCGTCCGTGGAACCGTCCACGACCACCCATACCGGCACGCCGCAATCAAGGACGCCCGCCACCGTTTCCCGCAGGATCGGCCCGGTATTGTAGCTCGGAATCAGAATCAACGGACGCACCAAGGCCATCGGTCCGCCCAGACTAAGGGCCGCCCTGTCGCGTCGGCAAGCGCCGTGACCCGGATTTACTTCGGAAACCCTGATTTTCCCCACCACGAAAACAATCTTGCCCCCGGACGCCCATCGGGGGATGCTCTGCCCCGAGATCGGACGAATGGCAGCGAAGGACAACAGAAAGCGCGGCGAGGTGGCCGAACCGTCGCGATGGACCAACGAAATCACCGGAATCCTCTGGATCACCGGCGGCCTCCTGCTGCTCCTTTCCCTGATCAAATACAGCCCGGCCGACCTCCCCCGCTGGGGTCCGCTGGAGCCGCTTGCCGGAAAACCCGGAGTCGCGGGTGAAAACCTTATCGGTCCGGTGGGTGGCATTCTGGGATTCATCCAGACCTTTCTGTTCGGCGCGGCCGCCTATCTCATCCCGGTGGGGTTCATCTGGTTCGGCGTGATGAAGCTCGCCTTTGACGGCGCGCTCTGGCCGCGGGTGGCCATCGGTTTCGGCGTGATCGTGCTCTCCGGCGCCGCGTGGCTCCACGTGGTGGATTTCTTCTTCAAGGGATGGTCGGCCCGATGCAACCTCATCAGCCCCGGCGGGGTGATCGGTCACGGCATCGGCGGCTTTGTCCTGATCAACCTGATTGGCCGGGCCGGCACCATCATCCTGACCAGCGCGGTCTATCTGGTCGCCGTCATTCTTCTAACAGGACAGCAGCCGGTGCGATTCACCAAAGCCTGCTTCCGCCTCGCGCGGATCAAATACGCCGCATGGCGCGAAAGCCGCTCCGAGGCCGGCATGGCCGCCGCGCGCGAGGCGGAATTGCTCGCCGAACGTGAACGACAGCGCGAGCAACGCCGCAAGGAGCGCGAAACCATGCGTGCCGCCACCGCCAAACAGGCCGCCGAGGAGGAAACCGAGGACGATGGCCAGGCGCTCCTGCCCCTCCGCGAAATCCCCACCCCTCAGATCATCGACGCCTCGCAGCGCCGCCCCACGGAGCAAATGCTCCCCGGCGCGAAACCCTTCGAGCGCAAGAAACCCGGACATCAGTCACTGTCCGTCGGCGGATTTGAAAACTACGAGCTTCCCGGCTTCGATCTCCTCGATGCCGATGAAAGTGCCGAGGCACCCGAAGCGAACCGCGACGAACTGTTAGGAAACCAGCGCGTCATCATCGAGACGCTCAAGGCCTTCGGCATCGACGTCACCCCCGGCGACATCACCCGCGGCCCCACCATCACCCGCTACGAGATCTATCCGTCCACCGGCCTGCGCGTTTCCCGCATCGCCCAGCTTGAGGCGGACATCGCCCGCGCCACCTGTGCCGAGCGCATCAACATCCTCGCCCCCATCCCCGGCAAGGACACCGTCGGCATCGAGATCGCCAACACCCAGAAAATCGCCGTGCCGCTCCACGAGCTGCTGCATGATCCCGAGTTCCGCTCCGCCAAGAAGAAGATTCCGCTCGCCCTCGGCAAGGATGTCTACGGCAAGACGGTCATCGGCGACCTCGCCGCCATGCCCCACCTGCTCGTCGCAGGCGCCACCGGCTCCGGCAAGTCCGTCTGCATCAACTCGATCATCGCCTCCATGCTCTTCAAGTTCGGTCCCGATGAACTCCGCTTCATCATGGTCGATCCCAAGGTGGTCGAGATGCAGATGTACAACCGGCTGCCGCACCTCGTCGTTCCGGTCGTCACCGATCCCAAGAAAACCGTCGCCGCCCTCAAGTGGGTGGTCAACGAGATGGAGAAGCGCTACCGCATCTTCGCCAAGGAAGGCGTGAGAAACTTCGACTCCTTCAACAACCGGCCGAAAAAGGAAACCCCAGCCCCTGAGTCCGCTCCCGAAGAAGAGGAAGAAGAGGAAGAAGAGATTGAAGAGCCCGTTGAGTCCGACTCGTCCGACCAGTCAGACGAGTCCGATACTCCACAAACCCCCGCCAGCCACCAAGCCCCGCCATGGGCGCTCGAAGACGTGGACGACGAGCAGATCGAATCCATCGCCGCCGCCCTCGAATCCGGCGATCTTACCCCCGAAGCCGATGAGGACGATCCGGAATTCGAGATGGCCGAGGACCGCATCCCCGACCGTTTCCCCTACATCGTCGTTCTGATAGACGAGCTGGCCGACCTCATGCAGACCGCGCCCGCCGATGTCGAAATGTGCATCGCCCGCATCGCGCAAAAGGCCCGCGCCGCCGGCATCCACCTCATCATCGCCACCCAGACACCGCGCGCCGATGTCGTCACCGGCATCATCAAGGCCAACATCCCCTGCCGCATCGCCTTCCAGGTCTCCTCCCAGCTCGATTCCCGCGTCATCCTCGATACCAAGGGGGCCGACAAACTCGTCGGCAAGGGCGACATGCTCTACCTCCCTCCCGGCTCCGCCAAACTCGAACGCGCCCAGGGAGCCTTCGTCACCGACTCCGAGATCGAGCGCATCATCGAACACTGCGCCAAGCAGGGCTCGCCGAAATTCGAAACCGACATCCACGCCTCGCTCAGCGGCAACGACGACGATGAGGAGGAGGAAATCTCCGAGGCCGACGAGGAACTCATCATGAAATGCATCGAGGTCGCCCGCCAGGAGCGCAAGTGCTCCACCTCGCTGCTCCAACGCCGCCTCCGCCTCGGATACACCCGCGCCGCCCGCATGGTCGACATCCTCGAACAACGCGGCATCGTCGGTCCCGGCGACGGCGCGAAACCCCGGGAGGTTTTCCTCAAGTGAGCCGCCTCCGGAAAAATCCCGCCCCCGCCGATTTTCCGGTTGCCAAGCCCCGCCCGCCCGCTCTTACTTCCCGCCCGCCCGCAAGGGCGCCTGTGGTAAGGCTCGATAGCTCAGTTGGTAGAGCAGCGGATTGAAAATCCGCGTGTCGCTGGTTCGATCCCGGCTCGAGCCACCAC
>Ga0315904_10000884_pt1 | contig 47689 bp, 37 predicted proteins | sample LakEriMetagenome_6_FD_203529 | JGI IMG/M metagenome (GOLD analysis project Ga0315904, IMG submission 203529) | Freshwater fungal communities from buoy surface, Lake Erie, Ohio, United States - Buoy 12 MA120 | ecosystem: Environmental > Aquatic > Freshwater > Lake | place: USA: Lake Erie, Ohio...
TATTGAAGCGTTACTGGAACGATGCCGCAGCGGTGCTGCGCTTGGTTGGTCGTGGCTGGCTGCTCGATCAAGCAAACGCTTCGAGCAAAACAGCGGTGTCACAATAATTTAGCAATCTGGTATAAGACCATCGTCGAACTTGAAACCAAGGTCGCCACCCATCTCACCAAAATGGGATTTTATTAAAGAAAATACCGCTTTCGTTTAATAAGCGAATCCCTTATTAAAGGTTCATACCATGAATCGCAACGCCACCGGCCGCTACGAAACCACCGCCACCGGTGGCGAAACGGTGCGTGCCTTCGTGCCGATCCCGCTGCCGCCGGAGCCGCCTCTCGACCTTTCCGGAAACCGGCAACGCCTGCAGGAACGTGCCACCCTTGCCCTCGGCCGGCTAGACAGCGTGAGCACCCTGCTCCCCGATCCCCAGCTCTTCCTCTACGCCTACGTCCGCCGCGAGGCGGTGCTGTCCTCGCAGATCGAGGGCACCCAGTCCTCGCTTTCCGACCTCCTCCTCTTCGAGTTGGAGGAGGCACCCGGCACACCCGTCGACGACGTGGTCGAGGTCTCGAACTACATCCGGGCCCTGGAGCACGGCATGGCCCGCCTTCGCGAGGGGTTTCCGCTGTGCAACCGCCTGCTGCGGGAAATGCACGCCCATCTGATGTCCCGGGGCCGCGGCAGCGACAAGGAGCCCGGCGAGTTCCGCCGAACCCAGAACTGGATCGGCGGCACCCGCCCCGGCAATGCCCGCTTCGTCCCGCCCCCGCCGCAGGAAGTGGAGCCCTGCATGGCCGCCTTGGAAACCTTCCTGCATGAGGACAGCAGCGGCATGCCCGTCCTGCTCAAGGCCGCCCTCGCCCACGTCCAATTCGAGACCATCCACCCCTACCTCGATGGCAATGGCCGCCTCGGCCGTCTGCTCATCGCCCTGCTGCTCCATCACGGCGGCCTGCTCGGCCAGCCGCTGCTCTACCTCAGTCTCTATCTGAAACAACACCGCCAGGTCTATTACGACCTGCTCGACCGCGTCCGCACTGCCGGCGATTGGGAAGCATGGGTGGACTTCTTCCTCGAAGGCGTGGAAGCCACCGCCCTCGGTGCCGTTGATACCGCCCGCCGCCTCGTCGCCCTCTTCGATGAGGACACCCGCCGCCTCCAGCAGTCCGGCCGCAGTGCCGCCAACGCCCTGCGTGTCCTCGCCGCCCTCCGCCACCGCCCCCTGCTCAGCCTGCCCCAGCTCTGCCAGCTCAGCGGCATGACCTTCCCCACCGCCAACAAAACCATGGCCCTCCTCGTCGAGGCAGGCATCGCCCGCGAACTCACCGGCCAACGCCGCAACCGCATCTTCTCCTACGATGCCTACCTCTCAATCCTCAACGAAGGAGGCGAACCGCTGTGAAACCACCCATCCCACCCACCGGACGCAACGCCGCTTCCGGGAAATCCACTCCCCGCGTGCCCTCCGGCTACAAGCAGACTGAAGTCGGGTTGATTCCGGAGGATTGGAACGTCAAGCTGCTGCCGGAGGTGAGCCATTTCCGTGGCGGTAGACCTTTTGCCAAAAATCATTCCCAATATTCGGAATACACGGTCGCTTGCGCCGAGGAGGGGCGATGCATGATCGCCCGTGCGGATGCTTGTTCGATGCCACGTGCGAAGCGCTTTCCATCGTCATTCCATCCACATCGGCGGACGGATTCCGCTGCTCGTTGAAGCGTTGCGTTTCGGCAGTCTTTTTTGGCAAACGGTCATTGGCGTCAAAATAGCGCCGCAATGCGCTGACAATCAGCAATTTGCATAAGAACAATTTCGCAAAAAACTTGACATGCATCGAGCCGGGTCAGGCTCGGCATGCTAGAAGAATACCTAGGCAAATCGGCACAGCCTGCTGCCGCCCTGAATATCAATCCGGAAGTGTTGGAAGATCTTGCGAAGCAATCTGGATTTATCCGGCGCAAGACATCCCGGTTTTCCGCCACTGGATTCCTACTTTGCTTGCTCAAGGCTGTGGGCAGCGGGCAAAGCTCCCTCAATCAGCTTTGTATCTCGCTCGCCCAACACCAACCTCGGGCACTTTGCAAACAGGGCTTGGCATAACATTTCAACAAACCTGCTTTGGCTTTTCTCGAGTGCTTGTTGGGCAAGGTTAATGAGGCTTCGCCCGCAACTTCGGACATCCGAGGAGGTCAAAGCAAGACGGCTCGCCAAGGGCAAAGATCGTCGCAAGCGTATGGGCAACACAGCTACCAAGCGCAGCTTGGAACGTGAAGGCTGGAACCTCTATGTGACCAGTCTTTCTCGCGAGCAATGCAGCGCCAAGGAGATCGCGACTCTTTATGAAGGCCGTTGGGCGATTGAAATCCGATTCCGCGCCCTGAAAGGCAGCACCCGGCTGCGTGAACTTTTCCAGCGCAAAACCAACAAAACCGTGCTGCAAGTGCTTCTCACGGCGGTAATGATTTTCGCTCACATCGGGGCTAAAGCCATCTTGTGGCTCAGCTCCAAGGCTTCTGCGGGCAGGCTGCCGAGCGCAGAAAAGGTTTACCAGTGGCTGGCGAACTCGCTGCTAAGCCTTTCAAATATAAGGTCTCCCATTCCTTACGACATGAGGGCATGGTGTTTGGAGAGAAGGTCAAGAATTTGCCTTCGGCGCAAGGTTGAACCGTTATTTTGACGCCAATGGGCAAACGGTCTAGCCGTCGTTTATGGTGCCAACGGTTCAGGAAAATCCAACACTTTACGCGGCTAGATCGTTGGTTCGATCCCAACCGCCGGAGCCAATTTTCAATGTGACGTGATGCGAGTGCGGCGCACTCGGGTGGTTTCCGCCACACGGCCGAACGAGGTTTGGCGAAGAGACGATAATTGGCTCTTGTGCGCTCACGGCACGCGCGGACTCACGCGGTGACGCAGGAACAGGCGGGGAGTGGTGTTCACGGGCAGTCTGAAAAGGTATTCGGCGGCATTGCCGGTGTCGGGCACATTGCGCCAACTTCCGGGGCTGAGGTCCGGGCTCCATTCGACGCCGCATTCGACGTCCGGTTTCACCAGAGAGCGGTCGAAGCGGATCTCGATGTGATCGCCGTTCCGTTGCGGTTGCGGCGGATTTCCCCCGCAGTGGAGACGCGGATCGAAGCCGAAGGCGTATTCGACGAGGTTGGGAATGCCGTCGCTGTCGCAATCCGCACAATCCTCCGCAAGTGAGGCCCCGATGGGCATGTCGGTGAAGTTTTCCAAGCGCCACGCTTCGATGCCAACGGGAACTTCCACCGGAGCGGCGAACACCGCGAGATTGTGGGACGAGGCGCAACCACTGGAAGCGAACATGATGAAACCGCCGTGCTCCAGCGCGCCGGTGTTCACGTTCACCGGCGTGGCAGTCGGAACCGAGCTGTTAGAGCCGAGTTGGCCGTTCGCATTGGCACCCCATGCGGCCATGCCGCCATCGGCGAAACGAAGCAGGTTGTGGTTCGCTCCGGACGAAAGCGCGGCAAGCGGCCGGGCGGGAGGTGCGAGTGCAAGCGGAGCGCTGCTTTGCGTGAGCCCCGTCACTCCCAACTGGCTTTGCGAGTTGAATCCCCATGTGGCGAGCGTGCCGTCGGCGCACAGTGCCATACTGTGAGATGCCCCCGCCGCGATGGCCTTCACCGACTTGCCCGCGAGCGTGCCGGACGATCCGATCGCCACCGGTGTGGTGCTTTGAACGGTGCCCGAGTTTCCGAGTTGGCCGCGCTGGTTGTAGCCCCATGAAACCACGGTGCCGTCGGTGCAAAGGGCGAGCGTGTGGTATTGACCGGCGGCGATCATCGCGACCTTGCGGCCTGCGAGGGCACCGGCCATGTCCACCGCGACCGGGACGAGACTGCCTGTGGTGGAGCCATTTCCGAGTTCGCCCTCGTCATTGTAGCCCCAGGCGGCCACCGTGCCGTCGGAACACAAGGCATAACTCTGATAGGCTCCCGCCGCGATGGCGACGACCTGTTTTCCACCAAGAACTCCATCCGCCTTCACCAGCACGGGCGAGCGGGCTGCGGTCGTGGTTCCATTCCCCAGCTGTCCGTGGTTGTTGAATCCCCACGCGGCGAGGGTTCCATCCGAACACAGGGCGAGCGTGTGATAGGAACCGGAGGAAATGGCGACGACCGTCTTGTCCGCGAGCACGCCGGATCTGTCCACCGCCACCGGCACGCTGCTGTTAGATGTGCCGTTGGCTCCCAGTTGTCCCTGCACGTTGTATCCCCAGGATGCCAGCGTGCCGTCCGAGCACAGCGCCACACTGTGCAGATAGCCGGAGGAAATGGCGAGGATGGTCTTGTCGGCTAGCAAGCCCGCGTGATTCGTGGCGACCGGACGCAGACGCTGCGTGGTGCTGCCGTCGCCAATCTGGCCGTAGTTGTTCAGTCCCCACGCCGCCACCCGCGTGCCGGCCCATTGCAGGACCAGGTCGTTGCCGTTGCCGCCGTGGTAGTTGGCCACGAAAGGATACAACGTGCCGTCGAATGACAACCAGATGCGCTGGCCCTGCGCCAGATTGGAGAAATGCCCGTGGATGAAACCGAGTCCGGTGTTGTTCACCATGGTCAGGGTGGTGCCGGAAACGGGCGGATAATTGAGACGGATGCCGACCGGGAAGCCGCCTGTTGAGAACCCGTTGGCCGTGATCGGGATGTCCGTGGCGGAATTGAAGACAAACTCCTGAGGCAGGCGGGTGACAGCGATGGTGTAGGTCATGGTGGTGACGCCGTCCTCCGCCGTAACCAGAATCGGGATTTCGTTTTCACCGACCTGCAAGTTGATCGGCGCGCTGGCGGATCCGTTAGGCGATGGCAGACCTTTGATCTTCACCGTCGCGGCCGGATATTGGGTTGTTGGGGTGATCCTTACGGTGTCTGTCTCAAACGGAACGGTGGCGATGTAGCGGGTCGTCAGGCTGTCGAATTCCGGAAGGTATGCTCCCGAACTCAGTTTTAGCGACGCGAGTTTCGGATTGTGGTTCAACGCGATGAAGGCGCGCAGGGTGCCGTCGTTGCCGGCCGCGAGCAGGTAGCCGTTGGAGTAGCTCAGACGGCCCCCGGCATCGAGAGTTTGCAGCAGTTTTCCATCCGGCAGATTGAAGATCCACGTTTTGGCCTCGCTGGAAATCGCCAGCCGGTCGTTGAAGAGGATTGGCTGGTCCAACAGTGTGCCTTCACCTTGATAGATCGAATCAGGTGTGCCATCGGCGAGGGAATACGAGTGCACGGCATTTCCCTGGATGGCGAAGACCCGTCCATCGGCGATACCCGGACTGCCGCGGAACGCAGCAGGCACGCGCCAGCGGATCGAGCGCGTCGGCAGATCGACGCCGATCAGTTCCGTAGTGGAGATCAATGCGGCGCTGTTGCCGGATACGGCGGAAACCGTGTTCATGCTCCAGCCGCGCCAGTCCCAGCCGCTGTTGACCGACCAGAGGACGCTGCCGTCATTCGGATTGTGTTCCGTGAAATTTCCAGCGACCCAGCTGAACAAGCGGCCGTTGGCCAGGGTGGGTGTCCAGCGGTCATACTGGGCGAGACCGTGGAAGAATCGTTCGCTTCCATTGAAGTTGAAACCATACATGCCGCCGTAGGTGCCGCCGTTGATGAAGATTCCAGCCTCGCCGACAGCGGGTGCCTCATAGGACTCCCATTGCGCGCCGAAGTTGCTTGCCCAGAGCTGCTGGCCGGTGGCGGCATCCAATCCGAACAACTGGGGCGTATCGCTGCCTCCGGTGCCTTTGCCGCGTTGGAAATAGACCTTGTTCTGATGGATGGTCGGCGGATTGGTCGAGTTGCTGGAAGGCACCGGGAACCTCCACAATTCGGTGCCGGTTTTCACATCCAGCCCTTTTACCGAGATTCCCGTGGCGAAACGGCTTTGCGGCACGACCACCGCGCGGCCGTTGGAGATCGCCGCGCGGTTCAAAGCGTAGCCTTTCTGCACCTCGGCATTCCAGGCGGGCAGGAATTGAGTCTCGTACAAAGCCGCCGGATGGCGGCCGGTATGAGCGGGCGATCCGCCGAAGGTCGGCCAATCGCCGGCGTAGCGGTCCGCCGTGCGGACATTCACATCCACCACAGCGGACTCGACCGTGCCGACGACATTCGACACGCTGACATGATAACGCCCGGAGTTTCCAAGCCCGACTTCGCTGATGAGATAAGTGCTGGCATTGGCACCATCGATCACCTTGCCATCCTTGAACCACTGCCATTGGAACGGACCGATGCCGCTGGCCGACGCGCGCAGGACGAGTTCCTGGCCAACGCCGAGATCGGCGGCAAGCGGCGAGGAAGCCAACACCGGCAGATCGGTGGGGGCGAGCAGGGAGAGTTGATAGGTATGGAACGCCTCGGCACCGGCGGAATCACGCACGCGGATCTGCACCGTGTGGATGTCGCCGGACGCGCCGGCGGGAGTGCCGACAAGCAGCGCATCACCATTGCCGTTGTCGGTGACGCCGAACCATGTGGGGCCTTGAAGTTTGTCGATGACCAAGCCGCTGTTTCCATCCGCATCCACAGCCTTCACCGGAATGGAAAACATCCGTCCGGCGACCGCTTGTGTGGGGATGCCGGGAATGAAACGTGGCGTGCGGTTTTCCGTGGCGCTCACTTGGAACAACCATGCCGGCTGGCTGCTACCGCCGGCAACCATGAGCCAGCGGTCGCGAACGGCGAGCGCCTCACCAAAGTTGCTGCGCGTTCCTTGTGGGACGATCACAGGACCTGCAACCCAGTTGCTGCCACTGCGACGGAAACTGAAGACGACTCCGCCGCTGGTTCCATTGTTCGTGGCGCCCGGATCTCCAACGAACAATTGGTCGCCGATCAGCGCCAATCCCCTGCCAAAGGAATTTGAGCTGTTAGGCAGGGTGGAGCGATCAATGGTGGCCGAATGAATCCATTGGCCGGTACCGTTGCGGGTGTAAACGACGACAGTCGTCGTGCCGACCGTGGCGGCCATAAGGTTTTTCGAGATCGAGAGTGCGGGAACGATAAAGGTCGAGGTGGTCGCACCCGGGATGGCGATCTTTTGGGATTGCTGCCACTGACCGGTGGTCGTCGAGCGATTGAACGCGTACAGACAGGGCAGGCGGTTGAAAGAGCTTCCGCGTCCGGGCGCGGTGATCACCGCATGGTTGCCTTGCATCGCGATCACCCGGCCGAATCCATCGGCGGCCACACCATCGTTGGCGCTGAATGTTTGGGTCCGGATGACGCCGGGCTCGGTGATGTAGGCGCAAACTCTGCCGGTGCCTGAGCTGGTATTGCCGGTGCCAGCGAGCATCAGGTTGCCGGACGCGGCGAGCCCGAAACCAAACTGCTCGCTGGTCAACGGTGTCGGCGGGATGAGCGGATCGCTGCTTTTCCAGAAGCCGGATTCATCCGGGCGGAAAACAAAAGCCGCGCCGCCGTTGCTGGCGGGATTGGTGTATGTCGGTGCCCCGGCGGACGCCTTGCCTGCATCCATCGCGACGGCCGTGCCAAGGGTTTGCATCGAACCGGAGGGTATGGCGAAACGCTGAATTCTGTTGGAGCTGCCGGTATCCGGATCGAAGTCATACAGCTGGGCTGAGTTGGCAAGTCCGACGAGCAGATGCCGGTCTGAGATCGAGGCTGAGACACCGCTCTCGCTCTGGCCGGTACCGGCGAGCGGCGGGCCGGCAGGAAAGCGAATGCCGAACGATTGCATGCTGCCTGCAATCACCGAGTTATCCGCCATCACCGCATCAGCGCGCCAGAAATGGAAGCGTCCGAAATCAAGCGGCGAGGCAGGTTGGAAAAACGACGAAGCAACGACTTCCGTCGGCCCGGTCATGGTGCCCAGCGCGGCGCTACTAACCGCGAGATAGAACCGGTAGGAAACTGCCCCTTGCACCGGCGACCAGGAGATTTGCGGCGGGCTGGCATCGAGCAATTGCCCAGGCCGCGGCTTGGGCCCGGGCAAGTCGGTGATGCTGGCGAGCGGCGTGGCGTGCAGCGTGCGGTTGGTGGCATCATAACGGACGATCTGCGCGTCATCCGCCGAGATCGCCGCGATGGTGGATGTGAATGGCAGTGATGCGACCTCCGTGGCGCTGTCCGACCAGAAAATCTTATTATCCGTCACTGCGAGATCGCCGCTTTGGTTGGTGGCGTGGATCTCCGCGCTGGCGGGAGTTTGCGCGAGGATACTCAACTCCGCATTCATCACGCGTCCGAGCCAGAACACACGCGAGCCATCAGGGCTGAGCAAGAGGTTGCTGGACCCAAATCCGATTTGCGGACCGTTGATGACCAGTTCGAAGGCGTTCGCCGTGGTGATGCGGTATTTTTTCAGGTTGGAGCCGCTGGAGCCGCTTCCCGCATGATATAGGAATGTGCCGCTCGGATCGGTCTTGATATTTCCACTGTAGAAGGCGGAGAGCGTGGCGAGCGTCTCACCGGTCATGGCATTCCAGAGCAGCATACTGCTGCTTGAGGTGCTTCCGAGCGTGACCAATCGCCCGCCCGCGGCGATCTGCACGCGCAAGACATCCCCGAGATCCAGCGGAGCGAGCGGTTGCCATGCATCCACATCCAGCACACGGGTCGGCGCGCTTCCGGTGTTGGCCACATACAGCCGGCCGGACTCCGCATCCAGCGCCGCATCGGTGGGTGCGGTGATACCGAGCGGACTGGCCCGCAGGATGCGTGCGGTCGTTGCATCGATTTCCAACACTTGGGAAAACCCTTCGCCCGTGGCTGCTTGGTGCAAGGCATAAACCACGGCGCGTTGCGGATGGCGCAGCAGTTTCACCACGTTCGGCTCCGTGACACGCAGTTCCACCGGCACGGTGATCGGGCCGTCGGCACTGGTGATGGTGACCGACCCTTGATGATAACCCGCAGCGAGTCCCGTGGTGTTGATGAGGATTTGCAGGTTTGAGGGCGTGGTGCCGGACGAGGTGATTCCGGTGATCCACGGGGTGCTCTCGGCGGCCGTCCAGGCGAGCGGCGCATCGGCATTCAGCGTGAGCGCCTCCGGTAGTGAAACGAGCCCGCGCACCGCGGTGGTTTCGATCTTTTGGCGGGAGATCAACAGCCCGCCGACATGAAACGAGCGGATGGTGCCTTGTCCTGCCTGGCCGTTGATGATCGGTACGACACGCCAGTAGTAAGTCACGCCCGGAGTCAATCCACCGGTCAGATCGAACCAGACGTTGCTGGTCACTCCCAGGTATTCCGCAGCGCCGGAGATGGCACTCTCGACACTCCCGCGGTCGGTTCCCAGATAGACCTGATAGCGTGTGACACCGGCTTGCGGCAGCCATTGCAGGCGCTGCGGCGCAGACACGTTGATGCCGTCCGCCGGGGTGACTGTCAGACCCATGCGGGCATAGCCGGGCGTGCCTTGCAGGTCCACCCAGCCGATGGACTTGGCCGTGGTGTTGAAATAAATCACCGACGAATAATCCGCGCTGACCGCCTGGATCGACGATGCCACGGGCAATGAAAGCAGCGTTTCATCGCCGCGGGCCGAGTAGATGGCGCTGCGGCTGATGGCGAGCCCGCCATTGGGCGGGATGGAATAGATCTCATCGGGATAGATCAGGCGATGGATGTCGAGGTTGTCCTGATCAATCTCCCGGTCCTTGATGATCATTCGCGAACCATCGCGCGAGAACATCACCGGTGTGTCGAAGGGGTCGCGTGCGAAGTTGGTCAAGTAATAGCTCGTGCTCTTTGCAAATCCGCCGAGTGTGCCGTCCGCGTTCACGGAAAACCGAACGATATGCGTGCCTGCTGAACCCGCTCCATCGCCATACTGGGCCCAACCGAACAGGCGGCTGCGATCCGGAGTCAGGGCGATCTCGCCGAAGCCGGTGTTGTTCGAAAGGTCCGGCGAACTTCCCGAGTCGGCGCTGAAGGTTTGCAGCACGGTGCGTGTGGTGGTGTTGAAAACCCTCAGCCGCGGCCCCCACTGTTCATCCACATAGTAAACAATGTCATCCTTGCCGCATTTCACATGAGCACCCACATCCTCGTTGCGGTTGCTGAACTCGGGGAGCGGAATGGTTTCATCCACTGAAAAATCCTGCAGGTTCACGCGTGTGAGCGAGGGATTGGTGGTGTTCATCACGATCATCTGCCGGCCATTCTCGGTGAAGTCGAGATCGCTCGGCTCCCGGCCGACGTCACAGGCCCGCAAAATCCGGCGGCTTGTGACATCGATTTCGAGCAACTGCCCGGTTTGCTTGCCGTCCTGATTGACCGCATAAATCAACGGGCGCTGGGGGTCCGCAATGAACTTGCGGATGGAAAGCGAAACCACCCGCAGCGAGACCGGCAGGCGGAAAGTCGCCGCGCCGGAAACGATGCGCACCGCGGCCGAATAGCTGCCAACAGCCAGCCCGTTCGGATCAAAGCGCAGTTGGAGGTCGTCGGGAGTGGAGCCTTGAGTCGTAATCACGCTCAACCACGTTGCCGGCGACTCCAGGGCGGCCGTCCACGCCTGCGGCTCTGTCAGATTGGAAAGCACCGGCACGCGCACGGTCTCGGCGGCCATGCCGGGCAGAAAGACCTTGGAAAGCGAGGGCGGAATTTCCAGCCGCGGTTCGGTGACCTGCACTTTGACCGGCACGGTGGCCAGCGGGGCGCCACCGTTCACGGCCAGCCGGACTTTTCCATCGTAGTTTCCAGCCGGCAGAGAAAACGCATTGAAGCTGACCGTGGAATTGCTTTGTCCGAGGGGCGGTGTATTTCCAGTTGCCGGGTCAAACGACAGACGGCCACCGACCCACGGCAGCAAATCGAGAAACCTTGTGGCGAGGTTTTCGAACACTGCCTGCGGTTGCACGGCAGTGGTGTTGGTGACGTAGAGGAAATGATAGATCCGCCGCTTGCCGCTCAGCCCGGTGATCCGCTGCTGTTGGGAACTTGTGTCTCCGGTCGTCTGCCGCAAGCCGGCCTGATCCACCAGCACCAGGTGATTGATGGTTCGCCAGAAATCGACGTGGTTCACCACGAATGCGCTCCAGCGGTTTCCGCTGTGGGCAATCTCGAACGAGCTGCTCTGCTTCGTATTTCCATACGACAAGGTGCCGGCCACCTCGAACCAACTGATGCCGTCGGTTTCCGCACCAAATACAAAAAGCCCCGGCATTTTCCGGGTAAAATAGCGGCCGCCGCTCCCCAAGGCGGAGGCAGTTGCCACGCTGGTGTTGGTGTAGGCCAGCGGGCCGCCCAGATTGGTCTGCAATCGGTTGCCGTTGTTCAAGAGGTCCAGGGAGCCGGCCGGGGCGCCGTTCAGGCTGGTCGTGCCAGCCTCGCCGCCGGTGAAATCCAGGCGCAGCGGCAGTGGGCCGTTGAGCGCATCGCCCGATTGGATGATCGCTTCCAGTTGCCCCTCCAGTGTGGCGGGGCGGCTGTTGGCATCCAGTCCCAGCAGGCGCCAGTTGAGCTGGCTGCCGGCGGGGTTGCCCAAGGTGAGCGTGGAGCCGGCGGTTTCGCCCGAACGCACCGAAATGGCGACCGGGTCCGGAGCGATGCCGGGAACCGTCGACTCCGCCGCACGGGCGGGTATCGCCAACATCAACACGCCAAATGCCACAGCGGAACGGGGGGCTGGAAGTGGATTCATCATCGGTAGGATTTGAAATTCAGATCAGCAAGAACTGCCCTGCATCAACTCAGGTAAGTTTAGATCAAACAGATGTCGCAGACTGGCCGTTGATGGCACCCACGACAAGGAAAAAGCCCCGATCCGTGTCATCCCGCATGGCTTAATGTTTGGGTAATGCCTATTGGTCAGTTGGCAGGCAAGTGAATCAGCCGGGATTGGAATTGACTTGGCGGGGAACGGGGGAATATCCATCAGAACACCGCCTGATAGACGGGGGTGTTCTAATATCGCATTCTCATGAAAATCCGATTCCCTTCCCGTTCCGCCACTTTTTGTCTATGGTTCGCCGCGCTGTCGGGGATCGCTCTTGGCCGGACGCTCCATTACTGGAACGTTTCGGGTACCGGAGGTGACGGGATCTGGGGCACCAGTCCTGGCGAGAAGAACTGGAATGCGGTTCAGGGAGCGGCGGTAGGGAACATCGCATGGCCGGATACGGTGGATGATGTTGCGGTCTTTCAGGATGGAATTGGCGGAATCGTCACGCTTTCGGATTTTCTGCAAACTTCGGGAATGATTCAGAACGGCGCGAACTACACGATCAACGCGGGAGTCATCACATTGATGCCGGACTCGATGGCTGCCGCTCCGTTCATTGATGTGAAGACCGGAGCGTTGACCATCGATTCCATTCTAGCCGGCAACAACGGACTGATCAAAACCGGCGCGGGGAGTTTGGTGCTGACGGGTTCCAATACTTATTCCGGAGTGACCCGAATCCTCGATGGAAGCATGAGTCTCTCGGGTTCGCTGGAAAGCGCGAGTCTCACCATTGCTCCGGGAGCGGGCATGCTGAACCAGAACGGCGGACTTTCCATCGGTGCGACCGTTACCAACGCGGGCTCGCTGACATTGGATTCGAATGACATCGTCGCGGGTTATGTTTCCAACGGCGGCACGCTTGCCAATGGCACGGGCGTGCTTCTTGCCTCGACCGCCGCGCTCAATGCGGGTTCGAATGTCGCCGGATGGTTGAGCGCCGGCACGCTCACGACCAACGGCCCGGTCCTGCTTGGCGGAACCGCTACGGCCGGCAGCGCTTCGATTCAAAGCGGCGCGCTCAACCTCAGTGGATCGCTTGTCAGTGATAGGGTGGTCATTGCCAGAGGGGCTTCACTGATCAACCAGAACGGCGGTCTGTCCGACACCGCGGCACTCACCAATGGCGGACTGCTGAGTTTGTCGGTGAATGACAAGGTGGCGTCCTACGTTTCCAACAGCGGCACCTTGGCAGGCGGACCGGGAACGCTTTTTGCCAAAACAGCCGCGCTCAATGGAGGCTCTGTCGTTGCCGGTGGACTCGACGCCGGGACGCTGACGAGCAAGGGGAGCGTTTTTGTTGGCGGTATCATCACCGCGGACAGCATTGGGATCCGCTCCGGCACCCTGACCAATACCGGGACACTCGGCAACGCGACGACCCTGCTCGATCTCAGGCAAGGCGCGACACTGGTCGCCGACGGAGTCGAGAGATACTCGCTGCTGACCACCAGCGGGTCTGGTGCCGCCACATGGCGTGGCGACCTGAGAAACTCCACCACCATCGCGCCGGGCGGAACGGGTGCGATCGGGATTCTGGCTGTGGATGGTAATCTTTCGCAGTCTCCTTCCGGGGCGCTGAAGTTCGATCTCTCGGCGACGAGAAGTGACTTGATGGAGGTCTCAGGCCGCGCGTTGTTTGACGGCACGCTGGAGTTGAATCAATCGGGAACGGCGATCGCTCCCTTTGTGCCGGTCACGGTGGTCGCGGCCGCCGATTATGGGGGCAATATCACTTCGCTGAAGGAAAACGTCGATGGCGCGGTGTTTTTCAATCCGGGCAATGGCACGGTGACACGGATGGAGATTCCGACGGGAAGCGGCGCGTCGTTCTTCGGTGCCACTCGCAATCAGACATCGACATGGATTTCCCTCTACGACGATGTGGTCGAACCCGGCATCACGAACATCACCAGGGTGCCAGGCGGACACGATATCTCCAATGGCATCGCGGACACCGGCAACCCGGATCTGTTATGGGCACTCGGTTCGAGTTTCGCACCGGGCGGTTTGAACCCGGCGTTGCTGAACCGGCTCTCACCGGAGGTGTATGGGGCTTTTTCGGATTACGCCATGCAGGCCACGCGGGCTCACCAGCGATCGGCCCTGTCCGCACCGCCGCTCACTCCGCGTGACAAGTCCAAGAGCGGAGCGGGGACCGATGCCAAGGATGGGATTGCGGCGAAGTCCGTTCCGCTGGATTGGGAGTTTTTCGCCGCGATGGACTATTTCAATGCGGGCACCGACAACTCCGAAAACCAGGCGGACTACGATTTCGACGGAGCCGGTGTTCTCACCGGCGCGCGCACGCGGGTTCACGAACGAACGATGCTCTCCGTTTATCTGGGTGCGGATACCGGGACGGTTTCCGGCGAACTGATCGATGCCGATGCGTTCGGATGGACCTTTGGCGTGCTTGGCGAGCATCTGCTGGATGAGAAAACCCGGACCCGCATGGTCGCCGGGATGTCTTATGGCAGCTATCGGTTCGATGGCAGCCGTGGCAGCGCTTCGGCGACCGCCGCGGGTTGGGCTCCGGGCGACGCGGATTTCGATGCGGTGGACACGGACGCTTTCGAGCTTTTCGTGGGCGTGGACGGAGTGGCATGGAAGAAGGACGCGCTCACACTGGTTCCGTCGGCCGGGTTGCGTTATGCCACGACCACGATGGATTCGTTCGGTGAAACAACCGGTGGCGTTGGTTCGCCGATCGCCCTCAGCGTGAATGGGGATCGGCATGAATCGTTGCTCTGCGAACTCGGCCTGCTCGCGTGGGTGGATGTGAACGCCAAAGTCGCGCTGTGGGGAGAAGGCGGATGGAACATCGGCTTGCTCGATGAGGGCCGCACGCTGGGCGCGAGTTTCGCCAAGGGAAGCCGTGTCATGCGCGCGGAGGCGGACGGGCTCGGTGACGACTCGGTGTATCTCGGTTGGGGCGCGGTGTATCGCATCACCGAGGACATTCGGGCGACCCTGGGCTATCGCGCCGATTTCCGATCCGGTGCCGACGCTCAGCAGGAAATCCGGCTTTCCTCGTCGTGGCGATTCTGAGGGGCGACTGAAGATTCAAACTTCGCGGTTTCCCCTCCGGTTTTTTCCGTTAGCGTCCGGGCATGTCGCTGCTCGACCGTTTCCTGGATCCGTCGTTTGTCTCGCTGAAGATCTGCGGCGTGACGATGCGTGCGGACGCGGTGGCGCTGGCGGGCTTGGGTGTCGGGGCGATCGGCGTGAACTTCTGGCCACGCTCGAAGCGTTACCTCGCTCCGGGTGAGGCCGGTTGGTTGCGGGAATTTGCGGATTGCTTCGCGCGCGTCGGGGTTTTCGTGAACGAGGAACCCACGCTGCCATTGCGGCTTTTCCGCGAGGGCTTGATCGACGCGGTACAGGCGCATGGTGACGAGTCACCGGAAGATGTCCGGATTTATCGGGAAGAGGGTGTGCCCTTGATCAAGGGAATCGGCGTGAAGGGTGCGGACGACCTGAAGCGCGCGGAGGATTACAAGGCATCCGCCATCCTGCTGGACGCGCATGCGCCGGGTGTTTATGGCGGAACGGGCGCGACGTTTGATTGGAACACCGCGGTGGATTTCAAGATCCGGCATCCTGACATTCCGTTGATTCTCGCCGGCGGCATCGTGCCGGAAAACGCGCGCGAGGCGGCGATGATGGTGCGGCCGGCCGCGCTGGATGTCGCGTCCGGTGCGGAGATTTCGCCCGGTGTGAAGGACATGGAAAAAGTCGCCGCGTTGCTTGAAGCGTTGAATTTCTGAATCCCGATGCTGACCGACTCACATTGCCATCTCGCGTCCCACCGCTTTGCCCGCGACGAGGTGGGATCGCTCGTCGGAAACGCGTTGTCCGCCGGTGTGTCCCGTCTGGTCACGCTCGCGACTTGTCTTGATGATGTGGATTCGAATCTCCTGATCGCGGAGCATCCCGCGGTGCATGCCTGCCTTGGCATCCATCCCTGTGATGTGCATCACGCGCCGGATGATGCGGTCGAGCGCATCGCCGAACGCGTGGCCGATCCCCGGGTGTGCGCGATCGGCGAGACCGGGCTCGATTATTTTCATGCGGCGCCGGATGGCTGGAGTGACGCATCGTTTCGCGAGAGGCAGCGTGTCTTTCTCATCCGCCACTTCGAACTCGGGGCGGACTGCGGGCTCAACGTGGTGGTCCATACGCGGGACAGGGAAGGGTGCGCGTCGTTCGAGGACGCGCTGGAGATTTACCGGCGATACCATGATCGCGTCCGCGCGGTGTTCCATTGCTTCATCGGGTCGTGGGAAAACGCGGCGCGTGTCATTGATCTCGGCGGGTTGGTTTCCTTCGGCGGCGTATGCACCTTCCGCAACGCGCGCGAGGCGTTGGATTCCGCCATCCGTTGTCCCGCCGGCTCCTTCATGCTGGAAACCGACGCGCCGTATCTCGCCCCCGAGCCGCATCGCGGCAGACGCAACGAGCCCGCATACGTTTGGCACACGGCGGAGTTCCTTTCCGGGAAGCGTGGCGAGGCACTCGCGGATCTCGCGACGCACACTTCCGAAACGGCCGCGCGTTTTTTCCGCTTCCGATCCGCGGGGATTTGAATAAATCACGGCTTCGGAAGCGTTTCACCCGGCGATGCGTGGGGATCATCCTCATCGGAGTCCGCCGCAGCCACCTATCCCAAGCACCATGAAATCCGTTCGCACACTCGCCTTGCCCGCAGCCGCCCTGATCCTCGCCTCATGCGCGGCACAGAAGGAGGAATTCGACACGCCCGCCAATCCCTATGGCGTGGCGGATGCCAGCCAGGTCAATCCGCCCGCCAATCCGATCTACGATACGCCGGCGGTTTACGAGGATAGCACCGCGGCCACCGCCGTGCCCGGCATGCCCGCCGATCCCGCGTCTGTGAGTCCGGCCGTTCCCGCGGTTCCGGCGGTCCCTGCCGCACCGCCCTCGAATGGCGCGGCCATCATCCACACCGTGGTAGCGGGCGACACGCTCTCCGGTCTCAGCTCGAAATACAAGGTACCCGTTGCCTCGATCAAGGCTGCCAACCGCATGACCAATGACATCGTCGTGCTCGGTCGCAAGATGGTCATCCCGCCACAGTGAGAAACCTTCAGCCAGCGCCGGAAGCCAAGCCGCTTCCGGCGTTTTTGTTTTCCTCCGTCATGCGCCGCCTCATTCTGATCGCCACGTTTCCTCTGCTGCTTGCCGGTCGCTTGCATGCGCAGGATGCCGATGTGCGCGGTGAGACCGTGCGGAAAGCCGCGCTCGAAAATCTGCTTGCCGAACGTGGTGATGCGGCTGCCTTCGACAAGGCTGTGGCGGAAGCGAGGAAACACGGAGTCGCCGAGCAGGCGATCCTCGAAGCGAAGTTCCTTCATCGTGTCGATCGCGGCGACGAGCAGGCCATCGCCGCGCTGGCACCCGAGTGTCTGAAGTGGCGCGACACATTCCGCATCGAGGACTCGACGGTCTTCGCGGCGCGTGAGGACTGGCTCGCGGTGGTCGAGTACGTGCAGGCCATCGCCGCGTTGCGCGCGGGTGACAGGGACGCTTTCAAGAAGCACATCACCGAAGCGTTCTGGCTCAGTCCCGGACAAGGCGCGGCGTTCGCGCCGCACATCGAACGACTGCGCATGGACGAGGCGATGCGCGATGTGACGGTCGATTTCCAACAGGCGATGAAACCGATGAACGATGGCGAAGCGGTGGCACTCACCTCGCTGATGAAGGAGAGCAAGGCCTTGCTGCTTCACTTCTGGGCACCGCGGAGCGACGAGTGCGCGGCATCGATGGACGATTTCTCCACCTGCGCGGAAACCCTTGTTTCCAAGGGTATTTCCGTCGTCTCATTGATCCAGGACGATTCTCCCGAACTCATCGCGGAGGCGCGCGAGATGGCGCGGCCCTTGCTTGCGAAGCCTTGCGGCGTGTGGCTCGTCGACGCGACGGAGAAATCGTTGGGGCGTTTGCTGCGCGTGCGCGCGTTGCCGGCGATGGTGCTTGTTTCCACCGATGGCAAGGTGCTCTTCAACGGCGCGCCGGGTGATCAACGGTTGTGGAATGCCTTGCGCGAAATCGATCGCGACATCGTTCGTCCGAACGCCCCGCGTGATGCATCACGCGACGGTGGCGAGTGAGTTCGAGCGCAATTACGGGTCGCATCGTAGGTCGCGAAAATGGTCTCGGAGAGGTCGTAAACTTTTCCTGAAAATCCTCGCGATTCAACTTGACGGATCTCCGGACTACTAGTTCTATCGTGATTAGCAACGAGGTTGCAAGTCCACATGGCGAGACCTTCACACCCTTCAAACCTTGAACTGCAGGCACTGTCGGTGCTGTGGCATGAAGGGCCATCTACGGTCGCCGCCGTACATGAGACGCTGCCCGACAAGAAGGACCGGGCCTACACCACGGTTCTGTCCGTGATGCAAAGCCTGGAGCGCAAGAACCTGGTGCGGCGCGCTCGGGTCGGCCGCGCGCACGTTTACGAGGCCGCCTACTCGCAGGAAGTCATCGTGCAGCGCGCGACGCAGAACTTCCTCACCAACGCTTTTGGAGGACGCCTCGGTGAGGCGCTCCTCGCGATACTCTCCGCCGGCACGTTAACGCCGGAAGAGAAAACCAACATAGAACGCGAACTCCAACGACACAAAACCATGGCTGCGAAAAAAACAGCGAAGAAGGTTGCCAAGAAGGCAGCGAAGAAAGCGGTGAAGAAGGTTGCCAAGAAGGCTCCGGCCAAAAAGGCTGCCAAGAAAGCCGCTAAGAAAGCGCCCGCCAAGAAGGCAGCGAAGAAAGCGGTGAAGAAGGTTGCCAAGAGCGCCAAGAAAGCCGCGAAGAAGGCCGTGAAGAAGACGGTTGCCAAGAAAGCCGCCAAGAAGGCCCCCGCCAAAAAGGCCGCCAAGAAGGCTGCGAAAAAGGCCCCCGCCAAGAAGGCTGCTAAGAAAGCCGCCAAGAAGGCTGCCAAGAAGAAGTAATCCCGGCATCCTGCCGCAATCCAGGGGTGGCGCGGCCGCAAGGCCGCCCGCCCTTGGGTAGCAGGGAGCTGTCAACGGCGGGAGATCTGCGGATCTCCCGCCTCTCTTTTTGCCCGAAAAAAGGGATTGCATGGCCCGGCACCTCCGGCCTAGCCTCCCGCGCCCGCGCCAGCGGGTGAATAGGAAGCGCGGTTAGCTCAGTGGTAGAGCACTACCTTGACACGGTAGGGGTCACTGGTTCGAACCCAGTATCGCGCACCATTTTTGAGGCCGATGGGATTGGCCCGGAGGAATCGTTGCGATCCGCGACCCATCCGATGATGGTCGATGGCGCGGTCGGTCTCGAGTCGGCTACCACCAACCGAATGGGTTCCCCGTTACTTGTAGATCAGGGTCGCGGTTGCGGTGGTGTCTTTGTCGGAGACAAAGCGGATCCAGTAGGCGGAGAAGGCATCGGGGAACTCGTGGTCGAGGGTTTCGCCGTGCTTGATGGGGAAGGTCCGGTAGTCGATCCAGGTGCCGTCGCCGTGGATGTCGATCTGGGCGGTGATTTTCAGGTTGCCGTTTTGTGGATCGTCGCAGCGGAGCTGGAGGCGCTTCTTGTCGTATCCGGTGATGAGGTAGGGATCGGATGGCTCGCCGGTCTTGATCTTGCTCTGGCTCCATGGGCCGCCCTGGCCGCGGGGTTTGCCGAGTTTCCAGATGTCGTCGATGGCGCCGGCCCAGAGTGCGGTCTTGCCGTCAGTAGAGCGGATGATGTGCGGGTTGTTGGCGGGGGCGTTCGTGGCGACACCACTCATGAAGAACAGACCGCGGTAGGAGCAGAAGTCGTGAACGAGGCGGTTGTGGGTGGAGATGGGGCGGATCTTTGAAACGCCGCCGGCATTGTTGGCGGGCAGTTCGTAAAAGGTGCCGTGGGCGTTGAGCAGGTCGCGCTCGGTGGCGACTTCGCGGGCGATCCGTGCTCCACCGAAACGCGGCGAGTCGAATGCCTCGTCACCTTTTGGCAGGCGCCAGCGTTTGCCATCGTCGTCGGTGAAGATGGCCGATGCGGCGTCGACTGTTAGAGAGCCGGACGGGATCGCGGCCTGGCTGCGGGTGTAGGCGTCGGCTTTCGGATCATCGACGGGTTTGAGTTCCAGGGAGACGTCGAGTTCATGATAGGCACCGGGTTTCCCATCGGGAGTGATCGCGGCGAATGCCAGTTTTCTCGCGTTCTGGCCGAGCGCCCTGACGATGCCGCCGCCCGCGATGTCGCCGGGTTTGGCAAGGCCGTCGAAGATGGGATCGGATGATTCATGGCGTGCGTCGTCGTTGTGGTAAGTGAATGCCGCGCAGGCGTCTTTGGCGGAGCCTTCCGAGCGCAGGCGGATCCACTCGCCGGTCGCGGTGGAGTCGAAGGGGATGAAGGCATGGCTGGAAACGGCAACCTCGCTGTGTTTCGTCCATGATCCATCAGGGTTGCTGGTTTCGATGACCACCTTCCATGGATCACTTCCGGAGTGGGAGAGGTGGAGTCCGCGGTGACGGTATCCGGCGAACAGATAAGAGTCGGATACCGCGCCGGCGGCGACTGTCTCGCGCATCCATACGGCACCACGGCCGATGGCCGGGCCGAGTTGGTCAAGTGCCTTGGGCTCGACGAACCACAAGTTGGACTGCGACTGGGGCGCGGCGATTTCGCCCTTGGCTTTGCGCTTGTTGAGGAACTCCGCCTTGGCGGTGTCGTCGCAACCGAAGACCACCTTGTCCTGCCAGCGGCAAAAGTCGCCGATGACCTTGAGGTAGTTCGAACGCGGGCGGATGCCGGTGTTGGAGGTGGTGGTGAAGGTTTTCGGGAATTTCCAGAAGGTGCCGTGCATGGTCATCAGGAAATCGCTTTCACCGATGTCGCGGATGCGTGGCCATTCGGTGTTCCAACCGTGCGCGCCGTCGTAGGAATGGGATCCTTTGGGCAGGCGGAAGAAACTCCAGCCGGATTTGGCGTCGCGAACGCCTAACAGCAGGGATTTGAAGTCCCAACCGACCGCCCAGATGGGATCGGTCGCGGGGTTCGGGCTGCCGTGGATGCCACTTGGTCCGGTGATTTCGGTGAACTGGTTGCGGCGCACAATGGTCCATTTGTCCGCCTTGCCGTCCCATTCCGCGAGCACGCCGGAGGGAACCGTCGGATCGGTGCGCGCGGCTTTGGCGTGGTCGCCGTTGTTGGAATAAACGTAAACGCCTTGGCCGGAGTAGAATCCCTTGCCGTGATAGCCCGGCAGGTCCGCCTTGCGGGGGCTGTTGGGGGATTGTTCGTCGCCCCAGAGTTCGGTGACTTCGAGGGATTTGACGTCCACTTCGTAGATGCCTTCCTCCATGGTGGCGTAGAGGATTTTCCCGTCGGGGTCGGCGAGCGAGCGGGCGTTGCCGGTGGGCCGGCCGAACATGTGGCTGTAGGGGATCGTGCGGACCTCGCCGTTGCTGCGGATGGCGTGGGGCCCGATGAACAACTGCTGGGATTCCTTGTGAATCATCCGGTTGGCCGGGGTTCCTCCGATGGATTCGGGGCGGATGATCTGCTTCAGATCCGGGGTGATTTCGTAGAGTTTGTCTGACGAGCCCGACGGCATGTGCGGGGCGTAAGTGACGATCCACAGTCGGTCCGCCCATGGGACGACGGCTCCGGTCCCGCACTCGCCCTCGTTGTTGAACATGGCCAGATGCGGGTAGATGCCGGAAAGCTGGATAGGCTCGGCTAGAGCGCAGGAAGCGAGGAGCAGTGGATAGAGGAGCGGGCGCATGGGGTGGATGAGTCTCGGGTGTGGTGGAAGATTGTTTTTCCGCGGCGGTTCAAGTCGGGTCGAAGGAAGGGCATTTTGATCACCGCGCTAGCCCGCTTGACCATGAGGCCGTGTATTCGCGTCTCTAGTGGCGATGCCGTATGACACCGTCCCGAGCGTTCGGTATCGGACCACCGTCGGAATCGCCTTTGAGAAATTCGACAGTACCTCGCGCATTCTGTTTTGGTGCATGTGACGACAGAACGTATGGATCGGGCCTCGGTCTTTCGCATCAGCCCGTGCTTTCATCACCCCATCGGCGTCACGCCTTTCCGGAGAATGATGTTGCCGTATTTCGCGGTCTCACCGGTCATGACGACGACGAAGGCGCTTTTCGCCCGATCATAGAAGGCAAAACGTTCGACGCGTTCGATGGCCGGGGCGTTTGGCGCGTGGCGGCGGATTGAAGCCTGGTAAGCCAACTCCACTTCCGGATCGAGGACATCAGTCCCAACCGGCGCCATCATTGCGATCGGGTGGGGGACATAGGCGTCCAGTTCAAGGAGCGGCAGGATGCCATCTAACAGTTGAGTGATCCGCAGGCCGTCGGCGCGCAGCACGGTGCCGTTCAACGAGTGGCCGGGAAAGTGGGCGTCGGCGAGCACGATTTCATCGCCGTGGCCCATGCGGCAGAGGATGGCGAGCAGATCGGGCGAAAGACAGGGGGCGATTCCTTTGAGCATGTTTGTCCTCCTTGCGACTTCAGGTTTCACGATCATCGAAAGCCGAGGAAGGAAAATCGGCTGGCCGGTTCGTCATGAAGGTTTTGCATGAGTGAGTAAATTCCTAGCCCGGGCGGGCATGTGGAATCGTGGTGGGGCGGCTGATGCCAATCCTTCGGAAGCCCCAGGCGCCAGTGAGTTCGAAACGCTGTGGATCCCATCGAGATTCGAAGTGGATCCCGGGCCATCCGCATGGGTGACTTCGCATTCGATTCTGGCGTTGAGGTTCCCGAAACCATCGCCGGATGGGGGTTTCGGCAGGATGTTCTGTAATCGATCAGCCCAAACAAAAAAAGACCGCATCCCGTGAAGGATGCGGTCTTTGCAAAACGGATGTTTCCGGGCTGATCAGCGCTTGGAGAACTGGAAGCGCTTGCGGGCACCGGGTTGGCCGGACTTCTTGCGCTCCTTCATGCGGGGATCGCGGGTCAGGAAACCGAGCGGCTTGACGAGCTTGCGGTTTTCCGGATCGACCTGCGTGAGCGAGCGGGAGATGGCATGACGGATGGCGATGGCCTGGGCATGGGTGCCGCCGCCTTTGACGACGATCCGGAGATCGAACTTGTTGCTGAGTCCGGCGGCCTGGAACGGCGCGAGGATGGAGTTTTGGAGTTCGAGGGTGGGGAGGTAGTCCTCGAAGGCGCGGTTGTTGATGACAATCTGGCCGGTGCCTTCGGTCATCCAGACGCGGGCGACGGCAGTCTTGCGGCGACCCGTGGCGCTATTGGTGGTGGTGGCGGTCATTGGGAGAAATCGATGGGTGAACGGTTAGCGGACGGCGTATTCGACGGGTTGCTGGGCTTCGTGCGGGTGGCTGGCACCGGCATACACCTTGAGTTTCGAATACTGGGCCTTGCCGAGGCGGGTCTTGGGAAGCATGCCATAGACGGCGCGCTCCACCAGCAGGATCGGGCGACGCTCGCGGACCATGCGCGGTGTTTCCACTTTCTGGCCGCCAACGTATCCGGAGAAACGGGTGTAGATCTTGGAGTTCTCCTTGGCTCCGGTGAGGACCACCTGGTCGGCATTGATCACCACGACAAAGTCGCCGGTGTCGATATGGGTGGTGAACGTGGGCTTGTGCTTGCCGCGAAGGAGGCGGGCAGCCTCCACAGCGACTTGGCCGAGGACCTTGCCCTTGGCATCGATCACATACCACTTGCGCTCGACTTCGTGAGGCTTGGCGGAAAACGTCTTCATGTGCTTGCTGTAAAAATAAACCAATGCCCTGCGTGGGCGAAGGGGGACGCAAGCTAGGGAGCCGGTTTCGGGGTGTCAACCGGGAAATCCATTGAAATCCGAGGTTTTCTCTGGGCCGCCTGGTTCCCCTCGAATCAGTTCAGTTGCGGGTGATCCGGAGCCTGGGCAAGCACCCGGTGGAGCGGCGAAATCCGGCCCATCAGGGCGGTCCACAGCGCCTGGTCGTGGGCGGAGCCCAGGAGGTCGGGTTCCGGACCGACCGCGAACCAAGACTGTCGGCGCATTTCACCTTCGAGTTGGCCGGAACTCCAGCCGGAGTAGCCGATGAAGGCCCGGACGATCCGGCCCGGGCGATGGGCGTGGTCCGCGGCCTCCGAGGCGGAAATGCGGACCGCCCAGCGCAGGCCGAGTTTGCGACTCCACCAGAACGACGAAAACGTGAGTTGGTCGCGCGAAACCGGCCCACCCTCATGCACCGGCAAATGGCGCAGGGCGGCGAACTCCTCGGCGGTGAGAAAATCACCGACCACACGGCCGGTGGGATGATTGAGGATCAGACCGTGGGCTCCCTCAACGGTCGAGTGGTGGGTGAGCAGGATCACGGACTTGTCGAAAGTGCCGTCGCGCAGTGAGGGATCCGCGAGCAGCAACTTGCCCTGCAAATCGGCGGGCGGGTTAGGCTTGGGCGGTTTTCCGGGCACGCCCAATCATACGCCGGACCCAACGATTCGCCAATCCTTCTTCTCCGCTCCGCAAATCCGGATTTTACACCTGACCGGATCGCTGCTACCTAACGCCCCCGCGAGCGCCCGTAGCTCAGTTGGATAGAGCATCCGCCTTCTAAGCGGAATGTCGCTGGTTCGAATCCAGCCGGGCGTGCTTACTCTCAGAGGGGCGGACGCGGGTCTAACAGGAAATCCCGCTGTGGCCCCAGTGTTCTCCTGCCCCCGGATCGAAAGGGCATTGGCTGCCACGGCACGAGGGGGGGACGGCTTCGGGCCGGACGCCGAAACGAGATCACCGGGGAAGGTCAGCGGCTCGCGTTGATTGTCCGCCGCCAGCCCGGAGAACCCGATGACTTTCGGGAAAGAAGTACTGACCGGAATGACATGGGAAGGAGGTTCCTAGGCCACTGGGGACGGTGCGGGCACCTTCGTTCGCGGACTCGGCGTGGTTGGTTTGCGCCGTTCATGCCTGCGCCATGCCGCAGTCACTGTCCGCGGGATTCATCGAAAACACGGTCCGCTGCCTGACAAGTTGCCGTTTTCATTCCGAAAACTCTTACCGAAGGCATCCTGTTCTCTTCACGGATCGAGAATCAAGGATGGTGGAGCGTAGCGGATTCGAACCGCTGACCCCTTGCATGCCATGCAAGTGCTCTACCAACTGAGCTAACGCCCCTCGCGGGTGGGGCGGAGGTTTATCGGTGGCCCTGCGGGTGGGCAAGAGGTTTTTTCGGAAATCTGAAACCGTTTCCCGCTGTCCGCGGGCAGGGGTTTCAGCGGCGGCGGCGGAGCAGCAGGGCGGCACCAAGCAAGCCCATCAGCGCGGTGGAAGGCTCCGGGATCAGGTAATCTCCCTGGGGGCCGATCGGGTTGGTGGTGAAGCGTCCGAGCAGGGTGGCGCGACCCTGGCTGCCCTCGAACACTCGGAATTCGTTGATGGTGGAAAGCGAGTTGTCCATCGTGTCCTGATCCACTTGGAACGTCAGTTCGAGATAGTAGGGATTTCCATATTGGTCCTGGAACTGGAGTTCCCGGACCTGATCGTCGAGAGTGACGACATCGGCGCTTGCCACTTGATCGCTGCTGTTGGGAGTGTTGATCAGGAGCGTGCCGAAAACTTCGGACACCGGACTCAGTCCAAGCTGCTGGGCGAAGGCGATCTGCAAACCGATGTCCACGGCGGTGGCACCGGTGCCGGATTTGATCGTTCCGTTGCGGTAGAAGAGGTAACCGAGGTCGAACGATTGCTCGGGGGCGATATTGCTGCCGGAGAGCGGTTGGAACCAAAGGGCGCTGGTATGCGGGTAAGCGGACCAATCGGCGGCGACTCCCCACTGAAAGGCGGCGGAACCGACCGGCCCTGTGGGGTTCAGTGCGGAAGGGGCGTCGGCAAGATCGAAACCCGAGGCATAGCCGTTGGTCAGGTTGTTGTCCGCGAGCAGGATGCTGTCGGCACTTTGCGCCGTGCCGTTGAGAAAGGAGCCCGCGATGGAAAATCCGAGCGAGCCCGGGAGTTTCTGGCCGTTCGCCACGGAGGCAAGCGCAACCAAGGCAAGCGACGACGCAATGGGTTTGAACCCGGTAAAGAGTCTCATGGGGGGATGGGGGATGGGGGGATGCCGGGCAGCGGGGGGCTGCGCTCGACAAGGGAGACCATGTCACATTTCCGGCCACTTGAAATCACGCGATGGCGTAAGCTCTTGGTTTCCTGACTATTTGGCTTTGGCGTCACCCGCTTTGCTGGCGACACTCCGGGCTTGGCGAGGCGCGGGGTGGGCCTATGGTCCGCGCATGTCGAAATACGCTGGCGAGAAGGTTCTGGTGGTGAAGCGCGGGTTGTTGGAGGACATCGGGATGTTTCAGGGCATCCGCACCGAGGGGATTGATGAGGCGGTGGGGCGCTTGCTGGAACCGTCGAACCATTTCTTCCTCGACCGGGATGCGGCCGAGGAAGACCCGTCCCACAAGCAGATCATTCCTTATTGCGTGTTCCGCCATGGCAACCGGATTTTGCACTACACGCGCGGCAAAGCGGGGGGAGAGAGCCGTTTGCATGCGAAGATATCAGTGGGCGTGGGCGGCCATGTGAACCCCGTGGACATGGACGGCGGGAAAACCGGCCCGGATGCCTATCATGCGGCCGTGACGCGCGAAATCGACGAAGAACTGGAGCTTTCCGGTTCCCATCCGCACCGGATCATCGCGCTGTTGAATGACGACAGCAACCCGGTGGGACAGGTGCATCTGGGCATCGTCCATCTGGTGGAACTCGGATCGGATCAGGTGGCCTCGCGCGAGGACGCACTGGCGAATCTGGAGTTCGCGACGCTTGACGAGTTGAATGGTCCGCTGTTCGAGCGACTGGAAACGTGGTCGCAGTTCTGCATCCGGCATCTTGCAGGAACTTGACCGCTCCTCATTTCCCAGGCTGGCGGCGGCCGGCTTTTCCGGCTTTTCCTGGTTTGCCGCGGGTGACGGACTGACCTGCGAGCGCCTCATAGTCCGCACCACTGGTAGCGGTGCCGATTTCGGTTCCGCCTTTGGTGGCGACGACCTTCCAGCCCTCGAGGGAATCCTCGACCTTGCGGGAACGCCCATCGAGTTCGTGGAGAGAGATGGTGCCGAGGTCGATGGTGACCCGGGCATTGGGCTTGAGTTCGGGAATGGCGATCTTGCCGAGGCTTTCCTTGAAGAGTCCATCCTTCAGGCTGCCATCGCGTTTGACCAAGGCGTCACCGGAAAGCTCCGCGCCCGCGATGGTGGCAGAGGATTGGTTGGTGATTTCGACCCGCAAGGTAATGGATTTCTCGCGGGTGGAGGCTTGCCGTCCCTGGCGGCCGCTGTCCGAATCGACGAGATGTTTTTTCGCCGTCAGCGCGAGGGCGGGTTTGGCGGGTTCGGCCGCCATGCAGGTAACGGCGAGGGCGATGGCGAGCAGGATGGGATTTTTCATGGATAGGAAACACCGCTTACCACGGTGGGTTGTGGTATGGCAAGGTTCTTGGTCCGGCGCCGTCTGCGAGGGCTTGCCAAGTCCGGAGATTCGGTGATGGTCTCGCCGCGATGATATCACTCGACCGATGGGAGCGGCGTTTCGGCTGGTTGTCCTTTCCGGGACTACTGCGCTATTTCGCCATCCTCCACGTGATGGTGTTTGTCGTCCAGATCTTCCGGCCGGACATGTTCGAGGTGCTGGATTTCGACCGCGCGAAAATCCTTTCGGGTGAAGTCTGGCGGATCATCACCGGGTTTTTCGCGGTGTCTCAGTTCGGCGGGCCGTCTCCGGCGGCGATCATTCTTCTGATCTTCGCGGTGAACTTCGCGTTCATGGTCAACGACGGATTGGAAACCGAATGGGGTCCGTTCAAGACCTCGGTGTTCTGTTATGTCGGAATGCTGGCGATCCTGGTCGCCAATATGGTGTTGCCGCAATCGATTCCGTTCAGCGGCTTGTGGCTCTACACCTCCGCCTTTCTGGCCTTCGCGACGCTGTTTCCGAAAGTGGAGATCCTGCTGTTTCTGATCATCCCGGTCAGGATTGGACTGCTGGGAATCGTGACCGGCATCTCGATTCTGATCTTCGCCATCTCGTCCCCGCTGGCGATTCCCTTCGTGGTGCTCGCGCTTTCCAATTATCTCTTGTGGGCGGGTATTCCGGCGCTGCGCGGGACCGCCCGGGTGATCGGATCCGCCCAACGCAGGCAGCGGTTCAACTCGGCCAAGGCTCCGGCCGACGAGCCGTTCCACACCTGCGCCACTTGCGGGCGAACCGATGCGAGCCATCCCACGCTGGAGTTTCGCGTGGGAAGGGACGGCCAGGAGTATTGCGACGAACATCTCTCCGGCTGAGCGGAATTTGCCTTGGATTTTCGGCGCGGAAATGCTCAACCTTTCCGTAATGTCCGACCTGCGGGACGAAACCTTGTTTCTCGATTTCATGGCCACCGAGCGGAGCGCCTCGCCCCGCACGCTCGTGAATTACCGGGATGCGATGGAGTCCTACCGCGATTGGCGGGGCGGGGGATTCAAGGGTTGGCGGGACGAAACGGCGGATGATTTCCGTGATTATCTGTTCGCGCTGATGAAGCGCGGACTGAAACGATCGACGATCCGGCTGCGGTTCGCGGCGTTGCGGTCGTTTTACCGGTTTCTGGTGCTGCGCGGCGGCTTGGGTCGCAGTCCGGTGGCGGAGGTTAATCTGCCGAAGCCGGAGCGCCGGCTGCCGGTGGTGCTTTCGGTGCCGCAGATCGATCAGTTGTTAGGCGCGCCGCTCCAAGCGCCGGCCGATCCGAAGTCCCCATCATGGCTGCCGCTTCGGGATGCGGCGATTCTGGAATTGTTTTATTCCTGCGGCTTGCGGATTTCCGAGTTGCTGAAACTCGACGTCAAGGATGTCGATTTCATCGGCGACACGGTGCGGGTGAGGGGCAAGGGTGCGAAGGAGCGCATGGTGCCGGTGGGTGGGCCGGCGATCAACGCGTTGCAGCGCTACCGCCAGGCGGCGGCGGTGACGTCGGGTCCGCTGTTTCTCAGCAAGCGGGGCAGCCGCATCACCCAGCAGGCGGTGGATTTGTTGTTGCGCAAGTATCTGCGGTTGACCGGGATTCCGTTCCAGATCAGCCCGCACAAGCTGCGCCACAGTTTCGCGACCCATCTGCTGGACGCCGGGGCGGATCTGCGCAGCGTGCAGGCGTTGCTGGGTCATGCCTCGCTTTCGACCACGCAGATTTACACCCATGTCACCCGCGAGCGGCTGAAGCGGGCCTATGACGACGCCCATCCACGCGCATGAGAACGGCTTTCCACCTCATCACTTCCATCATTCTGTTAGGAAATGTGGCCTCCGCCGCGGAAACGGGCGCGCTGAAGGCATTGGTCGAGCGCCTTGGCCGCTCGCGCCAGCCTTCGGTGTTGTTCGTCGGCAACAGTTATAGTTTTCACGCGCCGAAGCTGTTTCGCACCTATGCGAGCAACCGCGGCAAGGCGGTGCGGGTGGATCAGGTGACGCACGGCGGATGGACGCTGGCGCGGCATGCGGCGGATGAGGCGACCCTCGGCAAGATCCGCGAAGGGCGTTGGGATGTCGTGGTGTTTCAGGAGCAAAGCCGGATTCCGTCGCTGCCGCCCGCGCAGCGTTCCGCGATGATGGATGCTCCGTTGAAGAAACTCGTGGAGGAGGCGCGCAAACATGGCGCGGTGCCGGTGCTCTATCAGACCTGGGGGTATCGCGACGGTGATGCGAAGAAACCGGGCGATGATTTCCGGGCGATGACCGGACGGGTGCGCGAGGGTTATCGCGCGGCGGCGAGGAAGGCCGGAAATCTCGTGGTGGTGCCGGTGGGCGACGCGTGGGAGCGCGAGGCGTCAGCGACGGAGGTCCGCAAGCTTTTCCAAAACGACGGCAGCCATCCGTCGCGACATGGCAACGAACTGACGGCTCGGGTTTTCCACGACACGTTCTTCCCGAAGAAACGGTGATGCGGTTTGAGATCAGAACCCCCGTCGTCCCTGCATCGCGCGCAGCAGGGTGAGTTCGTCGGCGTGTTCGAGTCCGCCGCCCGCGGGCAGGCCCTGGGCGATGCGGGTGAGCCGGCAGTTTTTTCCCCGCAGCATCTCCGCGAGGTAGTTCGCGGTGGCCTCGCCTTCGACGTCCGATCCGAGGGCGAGGATCACCTCGATGCCGGGCGAGTCCTCGACGCGTCGCAACAAGGTGGGAATCCGCAGGTCTTCCGGCGAAACGCGGTCGAGTGGAGAGAGCTTGCCGCCGAGGCAGTGATAGCGGCCGCGGAAGGAACCGGAGCGTTCGAGCGGCAGCACGTCGGTGGCTTGCTCGACGACGCAAAGGCTGTGGTCGTCGCGCTTCGGATCGTCGCAGATGTCACAGCCGCGGTCGGTCGCGAAAAAGCCGCAGACTTCGCAGGGGCGGACGGTTTCGCGCGCCTCGACCAACGCGGCGGCCAGTGCCGCGGGGTCGGCCTTGGGATTTTGCAGCAGCCACACGGACACGCGTTCCGCGCTACGCGGGCCGATGCCGGGAAGGCGCTTGAGTTCGGCGACGAGTTTTCTAACAGGCTCGGGGAAGTCGGCGCGGTTCATGGGCGGGTGGCGGGCCCGTCGTCGCAGGCCATGTGGTGATTGGAAGCGTAAAACAGCGCGCACACGCCGGACCAGAAGGTCGCGATCCAAGGGGCGGAGACCGCGGGAGCGTGGGCGGCGAGACTGAGGACCGGCGCCCAGGCTCCGACCAGAACCGCCGTCGTAATCCACAAGGTGATGCGCCGGGCGGTTCCCGCCGTGGAGAGGATGGCGAACGCCAGACCGAAGGCCAGAATCGCGGTCGAAAGCCAGACCACCGGCTCGGGAAGCTGATTGGGAAAGGTTTCGCGACCATTGCGGGAAACGGCGGCGGAAACCATCGCATCCAGGCGCCCGATCAGCCCGGTGGCGGCGAGGCCGGCTGCGAGCAACACCGAGAGTCCGCCGATGGCCGTGGCCGGCACTAGCACATGGCCCTCCGGCGGCGGTTGGTTGCGGTGATGGCGGCTCACGCGCCGAGTGTGGGCTTCGATTCCGGAGCAATCAAGCCGGGCGGAGCTCAAAGGCTCCCTGAAAGATCCCCGGCGGTGGGATGGTAAATGCGTTGCAAGCGGCCGGATGCGCGCTTAGCCTCCCTGCGAACCACCAACACAATTTTTTATGGGACCCATTGGAATGCCTGAAATGATCATGATTTTCGTCGTGATCCTATTGCTATTCGGAGCGAAGAAGCTCCCCGAACTCGCGCGTGGCATCGGCAAGAGCATGGGCGAATTCAAGAAGGCCCGCGATGACTTCGAACGCGAAATCACCCGTGCCGAAACGGATGTGCGCCTGAAAGAGGCACCCGGCAAGGAATCCAAGGACGCCTGAAGTCCATGATCCGGCGGCTTGTTTTCAACCGACTCGCCCTGTGCGCCCCGGCCATCACCGGGGCGGTTTTTTGCGGGGTGTTCGCGCTTTCCTCGTGCGAAAGGAAGGGGACTCCCGATTGGGATCAGCCCGGCGGTTCCGCACCGACACCGGCTGAAGCGTCCGCCGCCGCTCCTGCCGCGCCACAGGCTCCGGCTTCGCAAGCGGCTCCGGTTTCGCCAACTGCTCCCTCCGCTCCGGATCAGGTCGAGAATTCAACAGCGGCCCTGCGTTTCATGGCCTACAACGTTGAGAACTGGCTCACGATGGACCGCTTTGTCGATGGCAAGCAACTCAAGGGTGCTCCCAAACCCGAGACCGAAAAACAGGCGGTCGTTGCCATGATCGCCAAACACCGTCCGGATGTGCTCGGCCTGTGTGAGATCGGTCAGAAGTCCGATCTGGAGGAAATCCAGGCCGCTTTGAAAAACGTCGGTCTCGATTTGCCGCATGCGCACCACAGCGGTGGATCGGATCCCACCCGGTATCTCGGTTTGCTGTCCCGCCATCCCATCGCTTCCACCGCCGCGATCAAGGAGAGCGAGTACCAGCTCAAGGGTGTCACCTTCGGCTTCAACCGGGGGGTGCTAGATGCCACCGTCGATGCCGGTGGCAAGCCGTTCCGTTTCCTCGGAGTGCACCTGAAGTCCAAACGCGAGGTCGAAGAGGGCGATCAGGAGGAAATGCGGATCAACGAGGCGCGTCTGCTGCGGCGGCACGTCGATTCGATTCTCGCCGCCGATCCGGAGGCGCGGCTCGTGGTTTACGGCGATTTCAACGACACCCGGCCGACGCGGGCCTTCAAGACCGTGACCGGCAGCTACAACGATCCGGGCTATCTGACGGCGATCCCCTTCAAGGATTCGCGCGGTCATGCCTGGACACATCATTGGGCGCCGCACGACATCTATTCGCGCATCGACTTCGTGACCGTCAGCCGCTCCCTGCGCCCTGAAGTGGATTTCCGCGCGTCCTTCGTGGTGGATGATCCGGAGTGGGAATCGGCATCCGACCACCGTCCGCTGATGGCCATCTTCAAGTGAGGTCCCGGACCGACGCGATTTTGTCGGAGGATTCAGCTTGTATCCGGCTGCGCATTTCTTACTTTTCGAGGGCTGCCCGGATTTCCGGAGCGATGGTCGCCCCGGCAGTTCCGGACAGTTTCGATTTCACCCTGAAACGACGTCCATGAAACTGGAAAAAATCACCTTGGTGGCGGCCACCGCCGCCTATGCGGGCTATCTCATCCAACAGGCGATCCGCACCCGTGCCGAGCGGCTTTACCGTCTCGCCGCAGGCGAGTCACCCTACGAGCGGACCCACCCGAAGCCGCGGATTCTCAAGCAAGCCTGAGTTTGCGCAAAAAAAACGGGTGCCGGTAAAGGCACCCGTGGATTTCCCGATTTGCGGAACCGGGAAAATCATTCGGCGGATTCGGATTTCTCGGCGGCCGGGGCGTTGGAATAGCGCCAGCGGATCTTGTTGCGCTTGGAAGCGGAACGGAGCTTGCGTTGCTTGCGCTCCGTGGGGGTTTCAAAGGCGCGGCGGCGGCGCATTTCCTCGAGAATGCCTTCGGCATCCAGCTTGGTCTTCAGGCGTTTGAGAGCGCGGTCAACGGGCTCGCCTTTCTTCAGAGTCACTCCTCGCATGCGATATCGGTGTGGTTTGGGGTTGGTTCCGCAGTGAATCGGGGCCGGGTTGATGGGGGAGCGATCCACCCTTGTCAAGACAGAACCAAGGCCAAAATGAGAAAAATGCCGGGTTGCAAGCGGTCCCCGGATCGTTTAACCGTTCTTCAGCTTTTGCGGCCGCGTTGTTCGTTTCCGGATCCGAAAAAGGCTTTTCTCACACGCATTCCCAATCCATGTATCGCATTCCCTTTGACCGGGTTAACTGGATCACCAGTTCGTTCCTCATCGGCACCGCCCTCATCGCCCTGTTCGGCCTGCCGTTTTATCTCTTCAAGTTCGGCATCGACTGGTTCCAGTTCGCGATGTTCTTCTTCTACCTGGTGGCCACCATGATGAGCATCACCCTAGGCTACCACCGCCTGTTTTCCCACCTCTCTTTCAAGGCGAAAACCCCGGTGAGGTTCTTCACCCTGGTCTTTGGCGCCTGTGCGTTTGAGAATTCCTGCCTCGACTGGGCATCCGACCACCGCCGGCACCACAAACACGTCGATCACGATGGCGATCCCTACGACATCTCCAAGGGATTCATGTGGGCGCACATTGGCTGGCTCATGTTCAAGCTCAACCCCGAGCCGCCGATGGACAACGTCAACGACCTCCGCAAGGACAAGCTTGTGATGTGGCAGCACAACTACGTGCACTGGATCGGCCTCGTCGTCGGTCTCATCCTCCCGGCCGCCCTTGGCTACGGCTGGAACGCATGGCAGGGAGCGGATCCCTGGGCGGGAGCTCTTGGCGGCTTCCTGATTGCCGGAGTGGCCCGCATTGTCATCGCGCAGCATTGCACGTTCTTCATCAATTCTCTCTGCCACACGATTGGCCGCCAGCCCTATTCCTCCAACCACAGCGCTCGTGACAGCGCGATCATGGCCTTTCTGACCTTCGGCGAGGGCTATCACAACTATCACCACGAATTCCAGCACGACTACCGCAACGGCGTGAAACCGTGGCAGTGGGATCCCACCAAGTGGACGATCTGGACGCTTTCGAAACTCGGTCTCGCCGAGGGGCTTCGCCGGGTTCCGGACAGCAAGATTCTGCTCGCCGAGATGCGCGAGGCGCGCACCCGTGCGGAGAAACACCTCGCCGAGATCCGCGAGCATCCCCATGGCGCGTCCCAACGGATCGCCGATGCCGTGCATGACATGGTGGAACGCCTCACCGCGAACTATCACGAACTGGAGAAGGCCGTCGCCGACCGCGTCGAGGTTTCCCGCCACGCGCTTGACGACTGGCAGAACGAAACCCGCACGATGATGCGCGATCTCCGGCGGATGCTCGACATGCTGCCCGCGTGACCGAACGGTGGGGACGGAGAGTCTTCGGCCGGTTTTGGTCAGAATTCTGACATTTGTCCGGTTTCGGGAGGCCATGGCCGGAAATGGCCATCAATAATCGTTTGATTTCCCCAAACCTGCTGCATGTTCTCAGTGTTCCCGAATGGCATTGCCCGTCAGGAACAACCAGATTCCAGGGTTTAGCCCAAAAGCATCGGCCTGATCTCCGGGGGGAAGTCAGCCGTTACGGGTGGAGCCGGGAATCGGGAAAACAAGCGCTCGCTGTGAAATCCGGGGGGACTTCCAGCGTGCGCTTTTTCTTTTTTCCTGCGCAGCCGTGGCGGATTGCATCGCTGGTGGAACCAGCGGATCCTGCGTCCGCCCGCGCATGAGGAAAATCATCCACATCGACATGGATTGCTTCTACGCCGCGATTGAGGAGCGGGAGAACCCCTCGCTGCGCGGCAGGCCGCTGGCTGTGGCGGGAAGCTCGCGCCGGGGCGTGCTTACCACCGCGAATTACGAGGCCCGGAAATACGGCTGCCGTTCCGCCATGCCCGTGTTCAAGGCGCTCGAACTTTGCCCTGCCCTGACGCTCGTGCCCGTGCGATTTGACCTCTACCGCTCGGAAAGCGCCCGCATTCGTGCGATTTTCGGGCGTTTCACCGAAGTCATCGAACCGCTTTCGCTCGACGAGGCTTATCTCGATGTTTCGCACCTGCGCTCGGCCGGAGCGGCGGTTGCCCGTGAAATTCGCGCGCAAATCCGCGAGGAAACCGGTCTCACCGCCTCGGCCGGCATTTCTTCCAACAAGCTCATCTCCAAGATCGCCTCGGACTGGAACAAACCGGACGGCCAGTTCGAGGTGAAACCCGAGGCCATCCCCTCGTTCGTCGCCGCCCTGCCCGTCGGTCGTCTGTGGGGGGTGGGCGGCAAGATGCGCGCCCGTCTCGCCGCGCTGGGCGTCGAAACCTGCGCCGATCTCCAGAAGCTCGACCGCATCGAGTTGGCCCGGCGTTTCGGCAAGTGGGGAGTCGAACTCTGGCACCTCTGCCGTGGCATCGACGAGAGTCCGGTCACCCCGGACCGCACGCGCAAGTCGCTGAGCAGTGAGACGACCTTTTCCGAAAACGTGCGTGTTCTCCCCGGACTCATCGGTCCGATGCGAGCCATGATCGAGGGGCTGGCCGAGGATCTGGCTGCCAAACATGCCGACCGCGTGATCCGCTCACTGGTGGTGAAACTGAAATTCGCCGACTTCGCCCGGACCACCGCCGAGCGCGCTTGGCACACGCTCGACGTCGCGGTCTTCGGCGAACTGCTTGAGGAAGCCTGGCGCCGCGGTGATAACCGCTCCGTCAGGCTGCTCGGCGTCGGTGTGCGTTTCGAAGACCCCCGCGCGAACGAACAATTGGAGTTCTTCGGTTGATCCGCGTCACTGGACCGGTAACTCGCCGGCGACCTATCTGGCGCATGAGCCCCGGCCTGAAGAGGAGACGCATGGTTGGGGGCTTTGCTCGTTCACGATCATCTCCTGCTGCCGCGGTTTTCGCAGAACTCCATCTCGCTTGGGGTGTGAATCAAATGCCACACGACTGGCTGCGGGGAATACCCTCAAGTCGAAACTCCCCGGATGATACGATCCCCGATTGTGAGGGATCAATATCCCGGGAAGCTTGATGGGAGACCCCGGGAAACGGAGTCATCATTCGGGTTCGCCGCCGGTAAAGATCGCGGATATCGGTGTTTCGATCCGCTGGTCCATCCATTTCTCAAGCGCGGCGCGCATGGGTGCGAGCACTTCGGGTCTTGAGGGCGCGAGGTCGGTTTCCGCATGGGGATCGGAAACAAGGTGGAAGAGCCCGAAGTGGCGGGTGCCGGTGGCGGTGGGAGTGCAGACGAGTTTCCAATCGCGGGTGCGCAGGCACCGTTGTTTGGCTTCGACAAGTCGTTCGCGGAACTCGGGGCGCAGCACGAACTGATAGTTGTAGTCCTCGTCGATCATTGTCATCTCGTCCATCGGCGGGAGCTTGGGGCGTTCGACGCCGGCGACGCTGAACTGGATGAACGGGAAGCCGGTTTCGCCATAAAAAGGCCGGTGCTCGCGGACATCGTCACCCTTCAGCCATGTGGAGAAACCGAGGCCTTCCCACGAAGCGGGCTTTGGCACTCCGGTCAGTTCCGCGAGAGTGGGGGCGACGTCGATGAGCCTGACGGTTTCCGGAATGACACGCGGCGCCTGCCCGGGGACATGGATGATCATCGGCACATGGTTGGCATGGAGCGCGCCGTTGAAGGTGAGACCGTGGCCGAGGGTCACGCCGGGTTCGTAGAGATCGTCGCCATGGTCGCCGGTGATGATGACGATGGTGTTGTCGGCAAGGCCGTGGGTTTCGAGCGAATTGAGGATGCGGCCCACGCAGTCGTCGAAGAGCCTTGTGCAGCCGTCATACAACGCGCGGATCTGCTGGATCTCCTTTTCGGGAAGCGCCTTCCATTTCGACTCGAGGTCGGTGCCGCCGATGAACTCGTCGATGTCGAAGGCGACGCCGCTTTTGTTAGGGCCGGAGTAGTTCGGGTCCGCGAACATCGAGACGTAGGGCTCGGTGCTGCGGTAGGGGAGGTGATTGCACGAGTAGAAAACGTGCCAGAAGAACGGGCGGCGGTCGCGGGCGGCGGATTGGATGCGGCGCTCGACACGGTCGGTGACGACCTTGGGCGTCACGAACTGGGCGAAGGACTGGAGCTGGGGAAAGAGCCGGTATCCGAGCGGGTTGTCGAAGTAGAGCGGAATGACGAAGTGGGCCATGACGACGGCCTGGCTCATGTAGATCTTGAAGTTGTCGAAACTCGAAACGGAGATGTCTTCGAATCCAAGCGGCGTGACCTCGTAGTATCCCGCGCACCAGTCGCCGATGGCGGCGGTATCATAACCCTTGGCGCGAAGGACGGCGGCGAGAGGCTCGACGCGTTGGTTGGTGGCGGCCACGGTTTCGCGGTCCGGATACATCTGCCTGATCCCGTGGGTATGCGGGTATTGGGAGGCCATGATCTGGACGCCGGATTCGATGGTCGATGCGATGGCGGTGTAGCAGCGTTCGAAGCGCGCTGACTTGGCGGCGAGCGCGTCGATGTGCGGCGAAACTCCGGCGGCTGCGGGTCCGTCGCTGCGCGCGGGGCGGTGGCCGGCGCAACCGAGTCGGTCACCACGCAGCGAATCCGAAGCGATGATGAGGATGTTGGGAGTGGAGCCGTTCGCTTGGGCCGGGACTGTCGGACCTTCGTCCGGGTTTCTTCCGTTCCATGCGAGACAAGCCGCGGTGACCACGGCGACGACGGTGACGGCGATGCGTCCGCCGCGACGGAGGCGATACAGCCACCAGGCCGCCGCGATCAGCGCAAGGGCCACGGGCAGCAGCGTGAACAAGGCGGTGAGGGCCGCGGGTTTCACTGGCTCCGGGATGAAGTCGAGCGCCTTGTAATACCAATGGCCGAATTCCTGTTCGTTGAGGAAATAAGGGCGGGTCTTCACCAGCCGCAGGGTGAAGTAACCGTGCAGCGCGGCCGTGAAGGCGAACGATGCGAGTGCTGCGATCCATGGCCGTGCCAGCCGCGGACGTTTCCGTGCGGCGAGAGACAGCCATGGACGGATCAGGAACACGGCGGCGAGCGTGAGACCGGCGTAGGCCGGTAGCAGCAGCAGGTTCTGCCGGATGAGGAAACCGAGATGCTCGTCGCGGGCGAGCGCGCTGAACTTGTTGGCCATCGCGCCGGACGACTGGTTGAGCCGCACGAGGGCGATGGCATACTGAAGCGCGAGGAAAGCCGCGCTTCCCGCCAGTGCGGGCAGGAGGGGCGCGGATGATCTAACAGGTGCGGGTGGCGTGGCGGGTTCCAAGCGGCTTGAGGGAAAAAGGTTGGTGGAGCTCAGGGATCGGCCGAGGGCGGATCGATGTGAAGCCAGCGGTTGTTGACGACCTTTTCGATGACCGCGCTGCGGCGGGCGCGGAGTCCTTCGGGAATCATCAGTCGCAGGATGACACTTGCCCGCGGGCCGCCGGCAGACTGGATCAGGTGGGAAAGGGTTCGCTCTTCGTTGCCGCCGGTGGTCGCGTAACCGAACAGCGTTTCCTCGCTGTCGAGCGCGGTGAGGCGGAAACACGTCCACTTTTCCGGATCGGAGAACTCATGGACGTTGAAGTTGTCGCGCTCCGCATAGACGCGGAAATCGAACGATGTGCCCGCAGGCCCGCTGCTGACGAATTCATCCCAGGGTTTCGGCTGGTGGCAGACGAAGGTTTCCCAGTCGATCTTCGGTTCGCCATCCTCGGGCGTCTGGATGATGAGGTTGCTTTTCGCGCCGTCGGCGAGGGAAACGGATGCGATCCAGAAATCGCCGCGCTTGTCGAGCGTGAGCGGCTGGAGCATTCGGATCGACTTGAGGGATTGGCCTCCCACGTTGCGGTTCTGATAGAAATCCCGCATCAGCGGCACCACTCGTTCCGGTTGGCGAACCAGCCGTGCCAGCGTTTCGACGGAGCCCGCCTTGAAGAAATTCCTGATGGTGGACTCGATGGCCTCGATTTGTTTCGTCGCCTCGATGTCCTCCTGCTGTTCGTCCACAATGACGGACTGGGTTTCCTGACGAATCAGGTCGGCGGTGACGTCGGCCTTGCGAACCCGGGTGGCGGACCAGATCACGGCGGCTGCGATGGCAAGACCGATCAGCGCGAACCAGCCCCAGGGGATCGGGTGGCGGTGCTCCGAGGATTCGCCCCAGGCCTGTTCGAGGAGCTCGGGGTTGAGGTTCTCGCTTTCGATGAGCACGTCGATGTCGGGCTGGTGGGTGCGCAGTTCGACTTCCTCCTTGTCGGGCAAGGTCAGGCGGCGGCTGACATCGACCTCGGGTTTCTCGTCGATCGGCACCGGCACGGGACCAAGGCGGACGGTGCGCGTGTCCGTGGGCACGGCCCGGGTCTCGCGGTCGCTGAGGCGGATGACGGGAACCTGAGCTTCAGGTTCATCGTCCACCGTTCTCAATCGCGGGGGTTTCTCGTCGCGGGCCATCGCCGGGCGAAGGAAAACCGCAAAAGCCCATCGACGCAACGTCCGTCTGCCTCTAAATCTCCGGCAGCCGCCACCATGCCAGCCGATCCGCCGCGCATCCTGATCGTCACCGCCGCCTTCGGCGAGGGGCACAACAGCGCCGCGAAGAACGTCTCGCTGGCCCTGCAGTCCGCCGGGGCGGTCACGCGGGTTGCCGACCCCTGCCTGCTCGGCGCGCCGGGCATCACCGCCCTGCTCAGCCGCGGCTACCGCATGGTGACCAATCGCCTGCCACGGGTTTGGGCGATGATTTACCGGTCTACCGACCGCTGTGATTTCAGCAAGCGCAGTTCCCCGGTGATGCGTTTTCCCGAGAGGGCGCTGGGGGCGCTGATCGACGAATTCAAGCCGGACGCCTTGGTCAGCACCTACCCGCTTTATCCCTATTTCCTGAAACGCATCCCGCAAGGCATCGGCGCGGGGTTTCCGGTCTTCACGGTGGTGACGGACTCGATTGAAATCAATGCCGCATGGCTGCGCGCGCCGTCGGATTGGTGGCTCGTCACCGATCCGACCACACGGGACGAGGTGATCCGCAAGGGGCTTCCGCCGGAGCGGGTGGTGGACACGGGTTTTCCGGTGAGTCCGTTGTTCGCCGAGCTGCCGCCGGTGGATGGCGATGGCGAGCACGGCGAGTTCCGCGTGTTGTATTTCGCCACGGCCAGGCGGACCTGTCTCGTGAAACACGGGCAGGCTTTGTTAGAGGCGGACCCTTCGGTGAGGCTCACCATCGTGCTTGGGAGGAACGTCCGCGCGCTCGCCGGAGTGGCCCGTGAACTGAAGCGCGAGCATCCCGGCAGGGTTCGCCTGATCGGCTGGACGAAGCGCGTGCCGCACCTGCTCACCACCCATCATCTGGTGGTCGGCAAGGCGGGAGGCGCCACGGTGCACGAGGCGATCGCCGCGCAGTGCCCGATGCTCATCCACCATCTGGTGCCGGGACAGGAGGAGGGAAACCTCCGCCTGTTAGAGTCGATCGGCGCGGGAGGACTTGCCACCGCGCCCGCCGCGATGGAATCCAGGGTCCGCGACCTGCTGGCCGACAAACGCGCCGGCTGGCGGTCGATGAAACACGCTCTCGCCCGCCACGGCCGCAATGCCGGCGCGCTTGCCGCCGCCCGTTTCATCCTGCAAACCACCACCCACCCGACATGACATTTCTCTACGACATCGGCCGCGTCCTGCTGGACTTCGATTTCGAGTCATCTCTTTTCCGGTTGCTGCCGCCGGATTGCGATGATCCGCACGGAAGGCTCGAGAGATTGCTCGAACGCAAGGATGAGTTTGAAGCTGGCAAGGTTCCGGTGGACGAATACGTCGATTGGGCGATCGGCGTTCTTGGCTGCAATGCGACGCATGACGACTTCCGTTTCCGCTGGCAGCGCATCTTCACGCGCAACGAGCCGATGTGGGAACGCGTGCGCGGCCTTAACGCCCGCGGCCATCGGCTGATTCTGTTTTCCAACACCAATGCGATCCACTGCCCGTGGGTGTTCGGGGAGTTTCCCGAGTTCTCGCTCTTCCACGGTGCCGTCCTGTCCTTCGAGGTGGGTGCCATCAAACCCCACCCGCCGATCTATCAGCACGCGCTGGACGCCCACTCGCTCGATCCCGCGCAAACGCTCTACATCGACGATCTTCCCCAGAACATCGCCACCGGGCGCGAGTTCGGTTTCCACTGTCATCAGTACGACCTGCGAAACCATGCCGCCTTCGAGGAATGGCTCGCAAACTTTCCCATCTGAAATATTCGCTTCACCATGTCAGCTCTCACCATCGCCGGCCGCACCTTCCGTTCCCGCCTGTTTCTCGGCACCGGGAAGTTTCCCTCGAATGAATCCATGCGTGATGCGCTTGCGGCCAGTGGTGCGGAAATCGTCACCGTCGCCCTGCGCCGCGCCGACCTCAGCGGCGGCAAGGATCCGTATGCCAACATCCTCGACTACATCGACCCGGAGAGGTATCTCCTGCTGCCCAACACCAGCGGCGCGATGAATGCGGAGGAAGCCGTGCGACTCGCGCGCCTCGCCGCCGCCGCCGGTTTGCCCAAGTGGGTGAAACTCGAAATCCATCCCGATCCCACCTGGTTGCTGCCGGATCCCATCGAGACCCTGAAAGCGGCGGAGATTCTCGTGAAGGAGGGCTTCACCGTGCTGCCCTACATCAATGCCGATCCCGTGCTCGCCAAGCGGCTTCAGGAAGCCGGCACCGCCACGGTCATGCCGCTCGGTTCGCCCATCGGCACCAACCGCGGACTCGCCACCCGCGACCAGATCCACATCATCGTCGAGCAGGCCACCGTGCCGGTCGTGGTCGATGCCGGCATCGGCGCTCCCAGCCACGCCGCGGAGGCCATGGAACTCGGCGCGGACGCCGTGCTGGTGAATACCGCCATCGCCATCGCCTCCGACCCCTCGCGCATGGCCGTTGCCTTCAAACAAGCGGTCGAGGCGGGGCGGGAGGCCTACGAACTCGGCCTGCCCGAAGTCGCGCCGCATGCGATTGCCACCAGTCCGCTCACAGGCTTCCTCGGGTAGCGTGGCATGTTTCCTGCCTGCATCCCTCCGCACGGGGGTTGACCCCGCGCGCCGATTTCCCTAGGGAAACCCCGCCCACCGGCACCCACTCCCATGTCCCAGGCTCCCACCATCCTCTACACCAAGACCGACGAAGCCCCAGCACTCGCGACCTATTCGCTGCTGCCCATCGTCAAGGCGTTCACCAAACACGCGGGCATCGCCGTGGAAACCCGGGACATTTCCCTCGCCGGTCGCATCCTCGCCCAGTTTCCCGAAGCCGGAAACCATCCGGACTGCCTTGCCGAACTCGGCGCGCTCACGCTCAAGCCGGAAGCGAACATCATCAAACTCCCTAACATCTCCGCCTCGATCCCGCAGCTCAAGGCCGCCATCGCCGAGCTGCAGTCGAAGGGATTCGCGCTGCCCGATTTCCCCGAAGCCCCGGCCACCGATGCCGAGAAGGAAACCCGCGCGCGCTATGCCAAGGCGCTCGGCTCCGCGGTCAATCCCGTCCTGCGCGAGGGAAACTCGGACCGCCGCGCGCCCAAGGCCGTGAAGGACTACGCCCGCAAGCACCCGCACTCGATGGGCGCATGGTCCAAGGCATCCAAGACCCGCGTCGGCACCATGGGCGGCAAAGGCGATTTCTTCTCCAACGAGAAATCCGTCACCGTTGCCGAGGCCACCGACGTCCGCATCGAACTGGTTGGAAAGGACGGCTCCGTGAAAGTTCTCAAGGAGTCCACACCGCTCAAGGCCGGTGAGATCATGGACGGCACCTTCATGAGCAAGTCCGCTCTGACGGAATTCCTCGCCGATCAGGTCGCTGCCGCGAAAGCGGATGGCGTGCTCTTCTCGCTGCACCTCAAGGCGACGATGATGAAGGTCTCCGATCCCATCCTCTTCGGCCACGCGGTGAGGGTCTTCTTCAAGGATCTCATCGCCAGACACGGCGCGGTGTTCGCGGAACTCGGTGTCGATTTCAACAACGGCTTCGGCGATCTGGTTTCGAAAATCGCCAGCCTGCCCGCCGAACAACGGGCGGCGATCGAGTCCGACATCGAGGCCATCTATCAGAACGGCCCGGCGCTCGCCATGGTCAACTCCGACAAGGGCATCACCAACCTTCACGTTCCGTCCGATGTCATCGTGGACGCCTCCATGCCCGCCATGATCCGCACCTCCGGCCAGATGTGGAACGCCGCCGGAAAACCGCAGGACACCCTCGCCGTCATTCCGGATTCATCCTACGCCGGTGTCTATCAGACGGTCATCGACTTCTGCAAGGCCAACGGCGCGCTCGATCCCAAGACCATGGGTTCCGTGCCCAACGTCGGCCTCATGGCCCAGGCCGCCGAGGAATACGGATCGCACAACAAGACCTTTGAAATCCCTGCGTCAGGCACCGTCCGCGTGGTGGATGCCGCTGGCAACGTCCTCTTCACCCACGAAGTGGAAACCGGTGACATCTGGCGCGCCTGCCAGACCAAGGACGCTCCGGTTCGCGACTGGGTGAAACTCGCTGTCAACCGCGCCCGCGCCACCGGTTCGCCCGCCGTTTTCTGGCTCGACAAGAACCGCGCCCACGACGCCCAGCTCATCTCGAAAGTCGAAACCTATCTCAAGGACCACGACACTGCCGGTCTCGACATCCGCATCCTCCCGCCCGCCGAAGCCTGCCTCTTCTCGCTGCAGCGCATCGTCAAAGGCGAGGACACCATTTCCGTCACCGGCAACGTGCTGCGCGATTATCTAACGGATTTGTTCCCGATCCTCGAAGTCGGCACCTCCGCCAAGATGCTTTCCATCGTGCCGCTGATGAATGGCGGCGGGCTGTTCGAAACCGGAGCGGGAGGTTCCGCGCCCAAACACGTCGAGCAGTTCGTGAAGGAGAACTACCTCCGCTGGGATTCGCTCGGCGAGTTCTTCGCGCTTGCCGCTTCGTTCGAACATCTCGCGGAAACGCAAAACAACCCCAAGGCCAAGGTCCTCGCCGACACCCTTGATGCCGCCAATGGCGCCTTCCTCGAAAACGACCGCTCGCCCGGCCGCAAGCTAGGCACCATCGACAACCGCGGTTCCCATTTCTATCTCGCCCTCTACTGGGCTCAGGCGCTCGCCTCGCAAAACGATGACGCGGAACTCAAAGCCGCCTTCGCTCCCATCGCCGCGCAACTCACCGCTCACGAGCAGGAAATCGTCACCGAACTCCTCACCGTGCAAGGCCAGCCCGCCGACATCGGCGGATATTACCTGCCCGATGATGCCAAGGCCGCCGCCGCCTTGCGCCCGAGTCCCACGTTCAACGCGATCCTCGATACGCTTTGATCGCCGGATTCCGAAGAAAGGACCACGAAAGGCACGGATTGGAATCGTGGACCGGTTCGCGCGCGTTCCGCCAATCGCACGCCGATCACCCTCGTCTTTTCGTGCGGTTCGGTGTTGTTGGTCGCGGGATTTCCGGTTTTCCGGCCGCTCCAAAGCAAGATGTCGGGAATGATGGTTCTTGAAACCGCCGGGTGCCTTGGTTGAATCGGGCCATGAGACTTGCTGCCGGTTTGCTTGCGCTGCTCTTGCTGGGTTCGTGCGCCGATTTGCCCGAGACGCTGGTAGTGAAGCAACATCAGCTGCGGGACCAGACGCGCGATTCTTCTGAGGAACCCATGGTGAGGATGGAAAAGGAGCGGAGACTGCGCGGTGCGATCAGCATGGAGGAGCGGCGGCAACGGCTGGGACAGTATTACACGATTCTCTGGTCCGACCCCAAGGGCAGGGGATTGGGGCCGGTCGAGGTGGTTTTTGAATACCGTCAGGGCGCTTCGGGCAGCCGGGTGAAACGAATGACGAAATCCTTCCCGGCGGGCGATGTCCAGGGAAGCGCGGCCTTCGCGGTGACGGGCGACGATTACTTCAAAAACGGGCGGGTGCTCGCGTGGCAGGCGAAGGTTTTCCGCAGCGGCACCGAATTGGCGGCAAAACGCTCCTACCTTTGGCGCTGAGGGAGATTCACCAGATTGGGTGATTGACCCGTGGCGGCTTCGATCTTATGATCACCACCGTCGGGCCGTTGCCAATAACCGCCCCTTTCCTGTGACCGCGGACAATCCCATTACAGTTGGAATCTTCGATGGATTCAGTTGGATCCGCTGTGAAGGAAAGGGCTCGTTCATGAACAGCCCGGTCATCAAGACTTTCGGCGACCAGCGGATCGGTGGCGGCGAAAGGCTGTTGGTGGTCGATTTGGGAGCCTGCACGGGGATGGACTCGACATTCATGGGTACTCTGGCCGGTCTGGCCACGAGGCTCACGGCGCTCGATGGTGGCGGCGCGCTGCACATCGCCGAACCGGGGGAGCGCAACCGCCGGTCGCTGGAGGATCTGGGTCTGGATTTCCTGATGGAAATCGATCCGCCGACGGCGGTTTGGCGCGGCAGGGTGGATGAGATCCGGACCCATCTCGGACCACCCCAGACCGGGGTGGGGGTGTTGGGCCAGGTCCAGCGCGCGCGGCATGTGCTTGAGGCGCACCAGACGCTTTCCGATGTGAACGAGAAAAACGCGCGGGAGTTCGGCGGTGTGGTGACCATGCTGGAGGACGATCTGGCGGAAAAGGAACAGGCATCCCGCGACAAAGGGGCGTCTTAGGGATTGGCAAGGGCGGTGCGGCGATGTTGATTGGCGTGGCAATGCCGGACCCTGCAACCATCGCGCTTGGCGTTTGTGGAGTTCTGTTAGTGATTCTGCTGTTCGCGTTGCGCAACCAGCGGCGCAGGGCGCGGCTGATCCGCAGGCGCTTCCGGGAAATGGAGGGCGAGGAGCAGCGGATGTTTTCGTTCCTCAACGATCTCGGGCACGCCATCGAGAGCGAGCCTTCGCCATCGGTGCTCTCGCGCATCATCGTGGATGGCATCGACAAGGTGGTGAAGGCCCGCGGCGGCGCGGTGTATTTCCTCGGTCAGGGGAACACCTTTCTGCTGCCTTCATACATCTCCGAGGACTGCCCTCCGCTCATTGGAATTCCGGTGGAAGTGAGAAAAAAGGCGGAGCGCGATCCGAGGGCCCTGGAAAGCCATATCCGTCTCTCGCGCGTGACGGTGGACGAGGGGATCCTCGGCTATTGTCTCGCGGTGGGAGAAGCGATCCACGTGCACGACGTGAAGAGTCATCCTTCATTCCGCGACGCGTTCACCCGCTACACCGACGATGTGGCGGCGCTGCTTTCCCCGCTGCGTCATGCGGGCAAGGATCTGGGCGTGCTGGTGGTGGCCCGCAGGCATGAGGACGGCGTGTTTTCGGATAACGATTTCACGGTGTTCCGATCCGCCGCCGAGCAATCTTCATTCGCCATCGGCAATGCCCGCATTCACCGCGAGGCGCATGAGAAACGCGCGATGGAAGGGGAGCTGCAAAACGCGCGCGAGGTGCAGCGCATTCTTCTGCCACAGGAGGATCCGGTGGTCGCGGGTTTCCGGATCAGCGGCACCAATCTTCCGGCGCGGATCATTTCCGGAGACTATTATGATTACATCGATCTCGGCGGACGGCGAGTGGGCATCGCGATCGCCGATGTTTCGGGCAAAGGGGTGCCGGCCGGACTGTTGATGGCGATGTGCCGCAGCGCGCTGCGCTCGGTGGCCCCCGGCAGGGAGTCGCCTTCGGAAGTGTTGGGCGCGGTGAACCGCCAGCTCTTTCCGGATATCCGCGAGGACATGTTCATCAGCATGGCGTATGGGATTCTGGACGAAACCAGCGGCCGCCTCACCATGGCCCGGGCCGGTCACGATCCCGCGCTTTGGTTTCGCCGCGACTCCGGCACCGTGGAGTTGCTGCGACCGCCGGGCCTCGCGCTGGGAGTGGATGGCGGGACGGTGTTTGAACGGGTGACGCGCGATCAGACGGTGGAGCTGGAGCCCGGCGATTGCGTGCTGCTTCACACCGACGGCGTGCGCGAGGCGGTGGATGCCAACGACGAGGAATTCGGCATGGAGCGGCTGTCCGAGGTGTTCAGGCTGGCGGCTCCGCTGGGCGCGGAAGCGGTGCTGCGGCGGATCCAGGAGGAACTGCGGCAATTCACCGGTGAAGGGCCGCAGATGGATGATGTGACACTCGTTGCGATCGAGAAGAAGCGCTGAAGCCCGATCACAGATATTTGTCCGTCACCGCGCCTTCGGAGGCCGTGGAAACGAGTTTGGCGTATTTGGCCAGCACGCCGCGGGTATAGCGCGGATCGGGTTGTTTCCACGCGGCTTTGCGGGCGGCGATCTCGGCGTCGGTTAGATCCACATCGATGCGGTTGTTCACGGCGTCGATAGTGATTTCATCGCCATCCTTGAGGATGCCGATGGTGCCGCCGGTGAAGGCTTCCGGTGTGATGTGGCCGACGACGAATCCGTGGCTGCCTCCGGAGAAACGTCCGTCCGTGATGAGCGCGACGTCCTTGCCGAGGCCGAGGCCCATGATGGCGCTGGTGGGCCCCAGCATCTCGCGCATGCCCGGGCCGCCTTTCGGCCCCTCCATGCGGATGACGATGACGTCGCCCTTGTTGATCTGCTTGGCGAGGATGGCTTTCATCGCGCAGTCCTCGGAATCGAACACGCGCGCCTTGCCAGTGAAGGTCATGCCTTCCTTGCCGGAGATTTTCGCGACTGCGCCGCCTTCGGCGAGATTTCCGTAAAGGATGCGCAAGTGGCTGTCCTTCTTGATCGGGTTGGAGAGCGGGCGGATGATTTCCTGGCCATCCGGATAGGGTTTGGCGAGTTTTTCGAGATTCTCGCGCATTGTGCGGCCGGTCACGGTCATGCAGTCGCCGTGGAGGAGGCCCGCATCGAGCAGCATCTTCATCAGCGGCACGGTGCCGCCGATTCCAACAAGGTCCGCCATGGCATACTTGCCGGAGGGCTTGAGGTCGGCGAGCACGGGAACCTTTTTGCCGATGCGTTCGAAGTCGTCGATCGTCATGTCGATGCCCGCGGCGTGGGCCATGGCCGGGAGGTGAA
>Ga0315904_10000885_pt1 | contig 47658 bp, 62 predicted proteins | sample LakEriMetagenome_6_FD_203529 | JGI IMG/M metagenome (GOLD analysis project Ga0315904, IMG submission 203529) | Freshwater fungal communities from buoy surface, Lake Erie, Ohio, United States - Buoy 12 MA120 | ecosystem: Environmental > Aquatic > Freshwater > Lake | place: USA: Lake Erie, Ohio...
GTGCAGTAAAACAGTTTGCTTCCGGGATTGTATACCTCAGCAGCTGGGTGCCCGGCAAGAAGAGTAATGTGATTAGCAGCTTCAAGCTCGTTTGCTTCTTTGATAATCGGCAAAAACGCTTCTTTGGCATACTTTCCCCACAGCATAAAAATCAATCCGGATCTTCGTACAGTAAGTTCTTTGATCATGGCTTTTGTAAACCATTCCCAATGTGATTGATGAATATTCGGTCTGCCTTTTTCTACCGTGAGTGTGGTATTCAGCAACAGTACACCTTGCCTGGCCCAGTGCTCCAAACTGTAATCGAAGTTTTCAAAGCTTTCCAAAGAATGACTTCTCAGCAATTCCCGGTAAATAATCTGAAGACTTGGGTTGATTTTAAATCCCTGGCGTACACCAAAAGCCAGCCCTGTTGCTGCACCGTTGTGATATGGATCTTGTCCAATGATCACAATTTTGACATTTTTAAGTTGTGTCAGTTTGAAAGCACGAAGTACCTCACCACTGTCCGGATAGACAGTGGTTGAGGTCCTCGCGGCTTTTACTACTGACGTCAGGCGATTGAATTGCTCCTGGTTTTCTGCAACAACTTTTGCATATACCGGAGCCCAGTCCCCTAATTGGTCAATCAAAGCCATGTTTATTGGATTTATAGGTTTTTGTGTGATAAAATTCTGCTCGGAAAATTTCTTGTTCTAAACTGGGTGCAGATAAAAGCTCTGCATCCTCCGGAAGGGTCGCACCCAACATTTCGTTCAGCTGTTCCCGGCGCTCAGGATGTTTGAACAGCACTGCAGCAGTCTCACCTTTCATGTCATAATTGTGAAAGCGTAAAATGCCAAGTTTTGTCATGTCATCCATCTCTGAGTACTTTCCCTCTCTGAAAGCTGTATAGCTATTCTTTCCAGTATCAGGAACTTCAAATACGTAAAGCACATGATGTGGATCAGTGTCTTTTACATACAGAAAGTTCTTGTAACTTTTGAGTCTTGCTTCAAGCTTTGCAAATTCAGCAGTAGCCGAGAATCGATAGAGTAGTGCAATGCATTCTTCAGGACCACCATCAATTCCCATAAACACATTTACCAGATGGGATTTATTCATGTACGATGCAGCGTAGCCACCTAATAAAGGCAAGAGAAATGTCATGCTTTTAGTGGCCCGCGCAACAATCAGGTTGAAGTTCACAGGAACTACAACTTTACCTCCGGCAGAGATTTGATCGATATGGTTTATCCGAAATGGAGTCTTTGGTTTTGGAAGCACTATCCCAGGAACCTTAAAATCTTCTCCATCTTGTCTGAAGATTCTTACAATCTCACCCGACTCATTCAGCTCCTTATTGAATAAGGATACCGGTCCAGAAATCTGAACAATTCTTGGATTGAGCACACGGTAAGAAATACTACCATGGAGACTCGGACCAGGATTCATCGGATTCATTGGAATCGGGAGTTTGATTAATTAAATCAGATATTGGCGGGAGCGCATAACCGACTTCACGAAGAATATCGGTAGGTGTTCTCAACAAGTAGACAAGTCGGAAAGTTTTATGAAACTCAAAGAGTCCATCTACTACTCCGAACTTCTCAACATACTTTTTCAATGCAAAGGTTTCGAACTCCTTGGTTCGGCCGGCTAACCAGTTCTCAGAGGTTTTATCTCCTATACCTGGTAGTCCACCTATGCAATCTGTTGCATCACCCATTAAAACTTGCTTCCACAAAAATCTCACAGCTTCTTCAGGAGTCGTTTTAACGATCTCCATTGTACGATAATTGTAGTGCTCTCCGGAACATTGGTAAAGAACGTCCTTGTCTGGAGAACAGATAATCGCTTTTGTAGGGTCTACACCACTTGAGTATTTATAGTACGCTACTAAGTCATCAGCTTCGAGCCCATCAAAGTACTTAAACCTCCAGAACTGCTCCGCATGCTTTTGCAATGCATAAAAGATTGGAGGTTTTGGTTTGTGTACTCGATTTGCTTTGTATGAAGTTGCGACTTTAGTACGAAACTTCTCAGTAGATGTAAGAAATCCTACATACTTGGTTGTCGAGCAGGCATGCAGAATAGTCTCGACTCTGGAGTTGAAACCAGATATGGCCATTTCCAAAGTCGAGCTACCCATTTCATAGTAGATCAAGCTATCTCCATCTATAAGGCACACGTTCTCACGAGTCTCACTCACAGGTGTGTCCATAATAGAAAGGATTAAAGGCTTGTCAGTTCCTGCTTTTCACCTTCGATTTTTGCAGATGCTGCCTCCATTTCTGCAATGGCTACAGTACGCATGTCATTCCACTCAGCATCAGTCATGTTGGCATACTTGGACGAATGGTAAATGGAACCATTCACCCCAGCCAAGCTGGAATGCACGAAGTACTGAATGCAACGGATGGCACCATCACCACCTTCCGGAACTGCACCAATGTGCATAGGATCCACGAAAATATTATGGACTTCTCCAGAGTAGTTGTTGATGTAGATAAGGCCACCAACATGAAGGCCTTTTACGCAAGCGGCTTCATCATTTGTGTTTACCTGATCCCAACTGTCAAGACGGTGTACACATCCGACACGGATAAAATGTCCTGGCTTTTTGAATCCATTTATACCTATGCACCAAAAAGGATCCCCATTAGTACCCATAACAGCGGGTTGAAACAGACGATTTTCCACGAATTCTGGAAGTCCGTCAGATTCAATTTCTCCGGTGTTGATGTTGAAAGTACGCTTGTAGCGTGGCTCTTTTTCACCGGTCTCCGGATTGAATTTTTCCAGGATCTCTTTGGATACTTTATAACCATTGAGAAGACCTTCTGCAGTGATCTTCATTTGATAGATGGTAGCTTTTTCTGCTGCCACTTCTTCAGAATATCCATGCTCTTTCATGAGCTTGGCTTTCAGCCCCGGGTGCATGTACTTTGCATTCACGAAAGAAAAGAAGCGTGCAGAGAAGCGTTCTCCTGTGCCGGCTTTCATCTTCTTGTGCAGGATTGGGTTACGCATCCAACGCACCCACATTTTGATCAGTGGATCGAAGTCGATGTCTTTGTCCATGGAATCGTAAATACGATCCACCAATGGTTTTGGCATTGGCACAGACGAAACTACATCTCCATTCTTCAGGAAAAACTTTCCGGTGCCCGGCTGAACATAAATGTTCGGATGCCGGTCCTGAATTTTCTGAGAAGCGTCATATTTTGTGAGCTCTGTAATTTCCGCTACCACAGCAGTGTAATCTGCCATGTTTTCAGCAGTATTGCCTTTTTCGGCAAGGTGCTGAATCTTTTCGTAAAGCTCTTTGGTAAAAGGAACGGTAAACGCTTCTTCTCCGCAAGAACCTACAATTTGATTATCAATCACATTGATGGTGATCATAAGTCAGGGTGTTGCTTTTTGAGATTTTCTATTGCTGTCAACGGAAGTTCAACTGCCAACGCACCCACAGCTTTAAGGTACGTTTCAACTTGCTTCTGGTATTCAGTTGAGGTGTAGTCGCCGTAAAGTGCAGCGCTTTCTCCATTTTCAACTCTACCGAGTAAGTACTTTGCACTTTGTGAAAACTCTTCGCAGAATTCAGAAACCTGAACTATGTCAAGGCTGATAAAGTCTGCCCCGGGAATGTCAGAAAGCACAAAAAGTTCTTCCGAAACCTGTTCCTTTCCTCCATACCCTTCCTGCTGATCTTCAGGCATGGCACAAAAGAGTTGGAACTTGATATACTTCTCGAAAGTAGACATAAATTCCGGAGTTCGCAAAAGAATTTGAATCCGGAAATAAGTGTCATACTCAAATATTTCTGCTACAAATCTTTTAATGATTTTGTACGCAACGGGATAGTTCTCGTTGAGATACGGTACATCAAAGACTTGTGTAAACCTTTCTATTTCAGTGTGCTCTGGGAAAATTTTCTGTATGTAGTATGCAGTCAGAAACTGTTTCATTTCAGGAGCACATGTAAGTTCTCCTTTTTCATTTTCGGCCAAAAAGAATTCATCAACAGGACGAAGGTGCGGCAGATTTAATTTGCTCAGCTTTGCTGCAAGTGCAGTATTAACCTTCAAAACCTGAGATGCTTTGATAGGTGTTTTAGAGAGCTGCGTTCCTACGTCTGTGGGGCTACCACCGTCCTGCCACGTTAAGAATCCTTCAGAGTCTACACCCAATCGCAGTCGAGACGGCGGATATTCGTAAAAGAACAATTTTGGGTTGTTATCACTTGAAGTGCGCAAGCTAAATTTGGATGATGAATCTTTGTAGATGTCTGCAACAGACGGCGCTGAAGGTTGAATAATGGCAGCTACTTTTTTCAAAAGCAGCTCATCTTCATTAGTACCGTAGTAAATTGTACTCTTACACTCCAAAAGGGATTTGAACGGAAGTTCTATTTTGTCCCACACAAAAGAATCTTCAAGATCCTTCATATCATAATGACGAGTTCTAAGATGCTCAGGACGAACTGTGTAACAAACTATCTCTTCAAACATTTCCCTGATTTCAGCAGGACTCATGTTTTTCATAGCTTGCTTATGCTCTTCAGCTGCAGCGGCTGTTTTAAACACATCCTTATATTCCTCAGGAACTTCAATGTCATCCAGAAACTTGTAGTGTGAAGATTTGCTGAGTAAGCTTTCAATCAGATCTTGCTGCTTCACAATTCCCTCTTCGTAAGTCTTTCGATTCTCGGGCAGAATATCCGTAAGAAAGCTTCCTGTTGCTTTTCTTCGAATTGTAATGTAGTAGTCCGAAGTGCTGCCAGTAGTCTTTTTCAAATACTCGTTGAGAATGTAATGACTTCGCAGCTTAGAGACAATTTTTTCACGGTGGAAGATATGCTCCGCTGTAAGTGGAGGATCTGATTTGGTGGAGTAGGTTTTGGAAATCAGTTTGAATCCTTTTAACCCGGACTCACCATCCTCAGCAATGCTTTCATGCTCTGAAACATCTCCTTCGAGTTCTTCGATTACATCATAGGCATTGAAACTTGCAGGAACAAGTCTGTGAATCTTTACATCAAAATACTGAAACAAATTCAGTGTGTTGGTAAAGTAAATTCCCTTAGAACCGCTGTACTGCAGCCTCAAGCTTTTAGTATCGATTACCCTTGAAAGAGTAACCAGAATAGCCTCAGACTTGTCAGAAGTTTTACTGCGCCCATTAGCTACTGCCATGGCTGCTTCAAGCCACTTGAGGAAGTCTGTTTGACTGAGCTCTGTACTCACAAGTTCTGATACTTCTGCCGCAGCCCGGCGCAACATATCCTGGACAAAAGCTTTCGTGGATTCACTCCAGATTACTTTTTCCCGAGATGGAGTCACATCTACACCGTCCTGAACAACTACCACTTCTCCATCATCATTCACGTAGGTCTGTCGAATAGGGCACTTAAACCCTACCGGCCCGAAAAGCTCTTCCATTTCGAGCTCTTTGAAATCCACATACCCATAATTGATACCGCTGCTGGAATTCTTTCCTTTAACGATAACGATGTGGGGCCGGGCGAGCCCTGTGCTTTTGCTGACGATCATGGTTTCTGAATCGTACAGCACAGAAGTTTTAAAATAGACTTCCTGCATTGCACCAGACTCCAGTCGTTCCCAGAAACGTACATTCTGAAGATAGTTCAACTGCTCTACAACAGATTCTTTGAACCTTACAGAATTGTGTTTCTTAACACCAAAACTGATCTCTGTCCAGTTGCACCCATCGACTTCTTCGTAGTAAATGGTGGTACCATCACTCAAAGTCATTTTTGGATTCTCCGTGCCATCTGCACGAAATCTGGGAATTACAAAGTCAGTCTTGTAATTGAAGCAATGAGCTTTCACTCGTTTGCCATTGTACACACTTTCGAGAACATAATAATCCACTCCGGTTGAAAGAGCAACTTTTGCCCCTAACCCGAATGCACCAAAGTTCTCAGATGTATTGCGTTTAGTAGAATATCCAAGCTCGAGGACACCTTCTAAACGACGCGCTCCAATTCCAACACCATAATCCTTAATCCGAAAACGATCACAGTAACCTACGCCCGGGTTGTGCTCGTACACAACTTCGACTGTATTGTTTACTGTATCCAATCGGCTGAGATCGTAATAGTCAGGATTGAAGTTAGAGTCAGCGTATTGCTCTCCTTCCCGGGTAATGTAGTAGTCTTCTACTTTTTTCTGGCCGGTAAGAATTTCAATCGCAATTTCTTTTTCACGCTGAGAGTCAAATGCATTGACCACCAGCTCTCGAACAGTTGAGGGTATGGGTGTAGAATACTGAGTTGACTGCAAAATATCAAAGACCAAACGTGTGGCGCCGGCATTAATCTTCTTTGCAACTCCAGTGTCTTTACCAATATACTCCTCTTCAATGGTTTTTACACTCATAGTGAGGTGTCTGGTATGAATTAAGTTTTGAGAGATGCTTCGTATTCCAGAATCATCTTAATGCACTGATTGACTTGAGACTGATTTCTGGGCTTGAAAAGAGGACAGGGGTTCTCCTGTTCGATGAACAGCCTTTTGAACATTTTCCATACAAGTGGAAACCTATCATTTTGATAACCCTTACATTCAATTACCCATCGGATTTTCTTGGTATCCGGATCCACACAAACAAAGTCCGGTTTATACGTGATCCCCAAAGTTTTCTTACCGCCAGAGCAATTGTCCTGAAGTACTCCACGAACAGTATTTTCAAGGCATGGTCCGGAGTAATGAAACCCTTCCACGAGTTGAAACTTATGCTGTTCGTAATCAGCAACCAGGTTATACTTCAAAAGCTGCTGGTAGGTATAAACTTCGAGACGGGATTTGAATTCAATCCCATCTACAGTCAGAGCCTGAGCATTTTTGATCTTCTTGTTCTTTTTGCTTGGCAGGGCCTGATCTTTTTTGGTGGCACGCAGTTGTCCTTTGTTGCGGCTGTTACGGTAGTTCTTCGTTCTCATAGATTGTAATTGGTAACTGAATACGAATGATACGAAGGGCCGCCTGTTTTCCATGATCTCGAACAAAGTCAGAGATGTCTTTGGATTTGTAATGTGATGGTAATACAATGTTCAGCAAGTGATATGTTGCACATACCTTATTGGCAATGGTTTGCCCAGGATTGTCCGTTTTGGTAAAGTCGTTATCGTAAAGAACTGCTACCAACTTAAATCGTTGCTGCAATCTATGGATCAACTCTACATCAGGAACAATCGATTCTCCCTGCATTGCAATTGCATAATACCCAAGAGACCGTAGTGTCATCACATCTTTTAAAGATGAGGCAAGTAAAACCAATTCTCCGGTTGCAGGTAACTGTTCGTACCCCTGCAAATCCGTTTTTTTAGTGTTGCTTATCCACTTCTTTTCTCTGCTCTCCAAAGGCTGATAGATTTTCATTCTTGGACCGAATTTGTAGGCATAGCCAAGGCTTTTGCATTTGTACCGGTCATCGTTGATCCAGTAATGATCTATTGCTTCTACGTTATACGCTTCCAACAACTCAATACTGATTCCAAACTGTGCCCAGTAATCCTTGTCTGCCTGGATCCACGGCCGCTGTCTTTTTTGCAACTTAGTCTCTACCGGCGGTCGGTACTCAACGTTTCCATAAGTCATGGCAACTGCTGGTTTTAACGACTGTCCGGTAGTAAGCCCTAACCCAAAATCTGCATCTACAACTTTCAATGCTTCAATGAAAGTAAGATTGAATTTCTTACAGATGTAATCAAAGCAATCAAGAGCATCTCCAGTAGCAAAATCTTTGTAGATCAGCTTTCCTCGAAGGAAAACAATCTTACAAGTAGGGTTAGTGTCCTTTCTGAGTTCACTGCAAAATCGATGGTTCACATCACGAAAAGGATTACAGTAAAACCTGAAAATGTCATATTCAGAAATCATGCTCAGGATCACATCTTTGTGCAGATATGAATTGCTGTCCCTAGCCTGTATCATTTCGGATGAAATTTACAAAGAAAGGGGGCTCCTGTATAAGAGCCCCCAAATCTTTGTAGAAATTGACCGTTAGAACGGAAGATCGTCAGCTGCGTTGGTTTCCGCTGCTGTAACTGGTCCGGCCTCTTCAGTCACCTCGTAGTTTTCAGGATCCGGAGCGACAAGCTCTGGCTTGAAAGCAATGAGTTGAAGATTTTTCGGATACCATGCTTTGAAAGACCCATACTCATCATTCAGTTCCTTGATGAACAGGTCATCACGAACTGGCTTGAGCCGGCCGAAGTGCTTGGTGTAAGCTACCTGGTACTTTTCGTCCTTTACTCCGAAGAGTACACGGAAACGATTTTCTTTCAGATGCTCCACATAACCTTTCAGCTCGGAAACGTCGCCGGCAAACACTTTGGTTGGGGTGTCAATAGATACCTCACCGCCATTTGCTACGTTAGCCCAAGCCTTGAGCAAGTTGATGAGAGTGTCCTCACCAACATATGCTTTCCGGGACTTGTCAGGATTCTTCCACCAATCGTATCCTGGAACCTGATCAGACCATGTGATCTGACCAATATTGTTCACCCACATGGATTTGCCACCATCTTTGCTGGTTCGCATTTTTGGTTGAACAAGAATTTCGATTCGGGAAGTAAAATCAGGCTCTTCGCTCTTCACCCAGAACACAATCTTGTTGAATGTGTCATCGGAAAACGAAACTGTATACTCAGGTTCGTTTTGAACATTGATGCCAATTTTGGCCAGCTCGTCCTTTGAAGGATTTACGGCCAGAACAGAGACGGTCGCAATACCTGCGTACAGGCTATACGAACCTACTACTGCTTCATCAGAATTATTTGACTGAACTGCCATTTTGTTTGTAGATTGTTGTTCGTTTGACTTTTTGATTTGACAACTTCTGGAAAATTTCAGACAGTGGAGGAGGATAAAAAAACTTATACCTCACATCCGCTGTAATTCAGTTTTCCAGTTCTTCTGCCGGAGCAGTTGGCAGTTCTGTCGATGCAGAGATAACACCTGCTTCTTCGTCATCAATGATGATCAGACGAGTAACTTTCTTCTTTGCACGCTTGCCTTTCAGTTTTGGGTGCTTGAAGAGTTCAGTTATGTCGGTAGGACGCAGGTCATACTTTTTCTGAATGTCTTCACGCTCCAAACCGTTTTCCAGGTCAGAGAGAATTTCAGAAATTTTGATACGGCGCGGCTCCTTAGGAGCAGCAGCTTCAGCGAGATTTGCGGCCGGAGTAGTCGGCTGCATTTGGGCATCAATTGCCATAATGGAGATTATGTTTTAGAGTGTTCGTTGTTAGTCGATGAAAATTTTACTCCAGTCAAGTTCCATGACCTGACCGCGCAAATGCTCACACCGGGAACCGGCGTTTACATTTTCGTTGGAGTTAAAGGAAATCATCGTTTTTCCTTCTTCACGAAAAATGTATCCTACTGCATCAGCATCTTTACACACAATGTTTCGGACTTTACCAGTGAGATCCAGATCTTTTGCAGCAACTTCTTTGCCTGCTTTTTCGATATTGGAGTCTCTCAAGTGACCAATCCAAATAATGTGATCGGCCAGTTGCTCAATAGCACTCATCCATTTCTGAATGGCTATCCGGAGGTACAAATACCCACCTCCTTTGGGCAAAGTAAGAACTGAGATTCCCTTGTTTTCAGGGTCAAAATTCTTACCAATTGGAGTTGCTTTATACAACACCTTTGCTTCTGCCTCACACCAACTTTCGAGCTCTGTTACAGTATCCACAGCAATGTATTTGTAGGGCTTTCCAGCATCCTTAATAGCCTTGCCAAGGGCTGAAAGTTCTTTCAGGTTATTTACCTGAACTTTAAGAGCTGAGATCATGTCTGTTCCCATCTCCAAGTCGATAATAAGACAGTTAGGCAGTGTTGCAACAGCTGTTGTTTTTCCGATTTTAGGTTGGCCGTACAGAACGAGATTTTTAGGACTCTTTCTCTTTGCCGGCACTGCTTCAGTCGGAAGTGAAAACGCTTGTGATTCTGCCATGATTTTTACAGTGACTTTTGAATGATTTGAAAATGATTTACTTGTGCTTATTTACGTTCTTCGATAGAGAACGTAGCAAGATTGGATTCATAGGGGATCATACCTAATACTCCATCCCTGTTTTTTTCTACATGGCAAGCCAATAGACCTTGGGGATCCTGACCGCAGTACTTATCAGTAATGCCATATAAATCGAATGGTCGCTGCAACATCATAACTACGTGAGCATCTTGGCCAATAGAGTCTCCGCCGAAGAGATCAGTGAGCAACGGCTGATACTGATTTTTGGCACGAAACTCAGATTCGATATTTCTGTTGAGCTGTGACAGCAGAATATTGATACACCCTGTCCTGGCCTGTAGCCACATACAAGTTTTGGAAATAGTGTTCAATTTCTGTAATTCTGTATCCTCTGACCCAAGAATCAATCGGCTGTGGTCAAACAGATTGATTACAGTGTGATGAGGGTACCGAATGTTTACCTTCTGAACAGTCTCCTTGATTTTATTCATGTTCTGAGGAATAGAACAGAAGTACACAGGATACTTTCGAAAGTGATTGGTTGAAGTTTTAAACTGTTCGATTTCAGCATCGGACATTTTTTGCTCCAAACTGTAAAGTTCAGAGATCTGCTTATTTAGATAGTGAGCTGCAGATCTCATAATTTGTTGGTAGTCTGGCATCTCGAAAGACCAGTAGAGAACTACTAAATTTTTCGATTGATTGACTTCCAAAACGTCAAAGAGCAGTTGATTGCTAAAAGCACTCTTACCTACCCCAGGACGTCCCGCAATTACATACATTTTGCCAGGCTGTAAACCTCCCAAAAGATTTCGATTGAGTCTCGGCCACTTTGTAGGAAAAACAACTCGATTACCTTTCTGAGCCTCTTGAATAACATTCAAAGCAGTATCTACTGAATCAGAGATATGCTGAAAATCTTTCAAAGACTCTGAAAGATCAGAGAAGTCTTGTAATCCTTCCGGAGTTAGATTCATCGGTATCGGAATTGGATTTTACATCTGACGACAGATACTTTTCCCACGTGCTGTTATTGATCCAAGTGTCAAGCATTTGCATGTAGCCAAGAGAGTTTGTTTGACGTTTTAACGCCAGCTCTATTTCCAAACCTTTTAAGATTCGTTCATGCAATCCAGGTGATTTGGAAACGATTGCTTTGTACTTCTTTTTGGCTTTTGCATTTGAATTTGAATCTGGATCTGCAGCACGTAGAACACGTACCCCTTCTTTTGTACTTACTTTGATTGGGAATCTGGAAAGTAACGCAGCCCACTGTTGTTCAAAGTTTCCTTTCAAAGAAAAAAACCTTTCACGCAAGTGGACCACGTCCTCACCAAGTTTTATCCAACCATCGTTTTCCAACTTTTCAAGATCCACCGAAAGCTTCACAGCCATCTGCCCGGGCAATGGACCAGTGTTGGTTCCTTGTACTGACAAAATTTGCAAGTACACCATTTCGTCCGGAGACAGCGATAGGCTACTGAGGACCTCAGTGTCAAGCTCGATAATCATGTTCGATGGATTGGTTAGCCGGTAAAGCACTCAAATATACGAATCAACATGGTCAATCCACTCAACGTTTGACAAATTTCTTACTGCATTCTTGAGCCATACTTCTTCCTGAGAATCAGCTACATAGAGCACGATAATCTCCCCAATTTTGTTAGGGGCAAATCGCACTAATCGGCCGACTCTCTGAATCATTTGTAAGGCTTTTGAATCCAGTCCGCAAATGATCCCAAGTTGGGCATCCGGAACGTCAAATCCTTGGTTGAGAGCTTTTGTTGAACACAATACTCGAGTACTTCCCTGCTTGAATCTTTCCAATGCTTCTCGACGCTCTTTGGCTTTCATGAGAGAGTGATACCGATCTGAATCAATGTCACTTTCTTGCAAAGTTTTATTGATCAGGTCAGTAAAATTATTTGTACCAGCAAAGGTCAAAGCTTTCTTCTCAGGAAACTTTAAGAGCAACTGCTTGGTAACCTCAATTTTGCTTTGAGCATGCTGCACAATTTCTTTTCGTTGCCGGATAGCGCTGTAGAAAAGTGTAGCATTCTTTTTCTGCTCGGGTGTAGCACTGGAAGACCCTAAAATTCGATTAGCTTCATTGAATGCATCAAACTGACCAAGCTGAAGTTTATAGTAGACAAACAGATTGTTTGCCTTTTTGTACTTAGCAAGTTCCTCATCAGTAAGCTGCACTGCAATGCAAGAAAGACGGTACGGAGCTACAAATCCTCTGGCGACACATTGGTCCAGCGTAATTGTGTACACTGGCTGAGCAATATTCACCAAAAGTGTTCGGTACTCGTCTTCTTCAGGTAACGTAGCGGTCATACAAAGCAATCGTTCGTGAGTGTTTTTCTCAAAAATTGCTCTGTACATTGGAGACAGTCCAAGATGCACTTCATCTGCTACGGTAACCGTCCAGGTTTGGTCAAACAACTTATAAGCTGTCTGGTAGCATAAAATGTCTACTCTATCAAGTACATCTGAATATCCCCAAGCATGAAACTGAGTTGCAAACTGATCCTGCAACTGTGTAGTAGGCACAAGAACAAGTCCTCTGCCTTCGTGTAGTCTTAGCATTTCTCCAATTGCCATGATACCTACACGACTCTTTCCAAATCCAGTACCGGCTATCACTGATCCCCGGTACCCATTTTTAGCCCAAGCACGTAGGGCTATGCGCTGCTCCTGATCTCGAGCAGCATCTACCGGTTTTAGCGGTGTAGTCACTGTTTCCTCCATAAGGTTTTATCTGAATTTTGGACGTTCACGATTATCGTATTCAGCAAAATGCTTTTCCATTTCAGCCCAGGTTTTCACATACCCGGAAGCATATAGACGTTTGGCAATTCTCTCTGCTGAAATTCTCCAGAGAAAATCATTTTCCATAGCTGTCAGAGCCTTTTTGCAATGATGGATTACTGTACTGTGATCAATAGGTGGCTCGAAGTAATGCCCAATGTCTTCATAGGTAAATTTTGTTTCGAGCCTCATGCACCAACAGAAAAAAGATTTTACTGAAGGGATAATGCCTTTTCTGGTGCCTGGGTGGCTCCTATGGAATATTTCTTCATCAGTCATTATCAATTCTTCTTTAATGCATGCAATCAAAAAATTCGGAAAGCTCACAAGATGAGGCTTTGGAAGTGGATTAATCACGAGCCCATCCAATCGGACGTCATTCATAACAAGATCCAGAATTTCAACATTTTCATCTGTGAGAACTTTCCGAAGTGCGGCTACAACTTCAAAAGGATATGGTGCTCCCAATGAAGATAGTATTGTACGTATTGCGGCAATTTTTTCGCCATCAAACTTTTTAGCCATCCTTGCTGCTGTCAGTTATCGAATCTTTTTGATCTCCACAACGTATGTAGCGTCTTTTACAGACACTTCCATTTTCAGCAATTTCTTTGATGGATTTGCTTTTGACAACAGGTACACTGAATTTGTAACGCTGTTCAAAAACTTCTCCATTTTCAACTGGTCTTTATCAAGGCTCATGCTTGTATTCCAAAGGTTTTGATGGTGAATATGTCAGATTGCAAACTTCCATGTATTCAATGTGCTTGACCATCAGGTATCGATTTAAAATCTCTACCTTACGTTCAAGATCTGCATACACAGAAGCCAAAGAGTCAATCTGTTCAACGCTCTTTGTTGGGAGTTTTTCTTCTGGCTCAGGTTCATACCCAACTTTTACGAAAAAATCCGTATTGGAAATATGCAATGTAACTGCTGCTAAAATGAACAACAGTATCCAAAACAACACACAAAGTTTTTTCATGTTGTATGAATTTAAGAAATTCTACGGTATCACAATCAATCGAAGGTCTCTTGAATATTCATCGGCTCTGTCACTCCAGAATTTTCCATCCAGCGTAAAGCTATTTAGACTTAAACTTGCGCCTATGTAGCCAACTAACGGATAAGTAAGACGACTCCCAACAGGATCTTTACCGAATTCGAATTCATGTAACTCTTCGACTTTATCGCCGGCAAGAGTTTCAATTCTTACAAAATTGCCACTTTTCCAACGCTTAAAATCAAACGGTATAGCGTATTCAAGAGTTTTACCATCTGGTATTGCCGGTACTTCTACACTATTCGACTTTTCAAAGTTTCCATAAATTCGAAGTAGGAATTCATCAAAGGGAAGCCAATTATAGTATACTCCTGGTAATATACTGAGACCTTGAAGTGTATTATTACTCCAGCATAAATCAGGATATTCAGAAGCAGAGTGTCTAGTTGCTGAATACACTGCAATTCCGGCTACATCAGCAGCTTTGATTAATTCAACTCGATCTTGTGGTGTATAACATACTACGGCGTGCCCATTTTTAAGCTGGTGAGGTTTTTTAGTGGTTGATTCCATGCTTTGAAGTTTTACAGTTAGAAATCTGAAGACTCAAAATCTAAGTCACAGAAGTCTGAAGATTCAACATCAGAACTTCCGGGACGCCAGCCGGGATCAATAGTTTTTTCCATGGAGCTTTTCACGTGTTTTGTTGAAGTCTACCTTGTGACGAATGTGGAACTCAAGATCGATTTCCAGTCCTTCGGCCAAATCCAAAAGACGAATGACTGCATCTGCAATTTCGTCTTCGAATGTGTCCTTCATGTGAGTTTTGAAATGCGCTGCCGGCATAATACTACCATCAACTGCCTCAAGAGCTGCCTTATACTTTTCAACATCAGCAAAAGCACTTTTACGATGTGCTTCAAGAGCCTCTCCAAGTTCAGATGTAACGAGCATCAAAAGTTCTCCCACGTTTCTGGATTTCTTGTCTTCGGGCCAGAACCCTTTTTCCACATTTACTGAGTGGATTTCAGTTGCAATTTCTTTGATGTTCATAGAAGTAGAATTGTGCAGATATCTGCGTTAGTAAACTGTTTGAAAAACTTAGCCCGAGTGCAAGGAGATTGCTCTCCTTGCTGCCCGGGCAATCAGAAGGGAATTACCTGGATTGGTTACCGCTCTGACCCTTACTGAAGACGGAATCACTCTGAAAAAATGCCAGTAGTGCCGATGATCATACCACAAGAAACGAATGAAATTCGTGTACCGTTTTTGATTAATCTTTCGACCGGCATTCCGTAGACGTAAAGTCTGTCGTTGATGTACTCAACTTTTGGTAAGTAGGGATTAATCATAGTAATCAGGACAGGACTTGAACCTGTAACCTATGGTTTGCTTCCCGAAGGTCCACCATCACGCTACCCTTGCGCCACCTGACCATTTAATGATTATTTTTTAAAAGAAAACTTTTCTCCTAAAATCTCTAACCTTTGACCTAAAACTTGCAAATACTCATTCATCAATCTTGATTGTTTGTAAAGTAAATCTTTATTTTGGCGGTCTAAATCAATAAATGCTTGTGTACGCATAAAATCGTTTAAAGCATTTGTTTTTGTTGCTAATTCCTGTGCTTCAATAAGAAGTCTGTCATAAAATGAATTTTCCATTTTTATTTAATTTTAAAGTTAGCAGTCAGGACAGGATTCGAACCTATACGGGAACCGTTGTTAGACCTCAATTTATTCCCACCCCAGGTTATCGAGGCGCGTCTACCAATTTCGCCACCTGACTATTTTATTCCCTTTGTCCTTTTATATCTTTAATGGTGTTCTCTACCATCCAATTTGCAATTTTTTCTCTTCCTTTTTGGTTTGGGACTAATTCAGGACTATCAATCCCAAATTGAATTGCTGTTTCAACTAATTTTTTTAGTTTTTCTGTTGTAATATTAATCGTTTCCATAATCTTTATTTTTGTAGTCAGGACAGGATTCGAACCTGTACGGGGTCTGGAGTGTTCGGTACCTATAACCTAACTTTTTTATACTCCCTATTCCGAGGATGTTAGTCCCTCTGCGTCTACTTTTTCGCCACCTGACTATTTTATAATTGTTTTTTAAAGTATGTTGATAATAAAGTTACATCATTTGATTTAACATAATATGAATTCATATTCATCCACCTTTCTTGTTTATTGTTTTCACAAATAAAGTATAATTTTGAAAGTGTATGAAGTACTATATCACCAATTCTTATCATTTTATTTAATTTAATTTACTGATGAGTATTATCACAATGTCCAGCGTGTGTAATGGAAATCCCTTCTCTAACAGGTGTATATAGATACAAATGACCTTTTATACGTACTTCATAAATTTCAAAAGAACAACATTCATTATGAATTACAGTATAAGATTCTTTACCGATTTCAGTTTTTTGATTGGTAAATTCTGATTTTTGTTCTTTGGGTTCACAAGAAAACAATAATGTTAAACTTGTAAATGTTACTAATATATTTTTCATAATTAATCTTTTTAACAGAATAGTTCAAAGATACATGGTATTCTTCATTTGACAAAATTTTATTTTTTTTTCTATTTTCTTTCATGATTTTTACTGTTTTAGATTACAAAGGTAAGTATTTATTTTTGATTCACCAAATAAAACTGAATATATTTGATAAACGTTAGCAAACATTAAAACGATTTGCTAACAACAAATAAGCGTAATTATTTCTTACTTGTTGTATGATAAGCATTACACTTTGAACAAAAATAAAACCTAATCTCTCGCCTATAAAAATCCTTCTGTGTTTTTTTTTGAGCATTAGCAACTATTATCATTGCTTTTATTTTATCGAGTTTCTTTTTGTTACACATAGCTACGCTTATTTGCAAACGTTAGGTGCAATGCTGTGACACCCACCAATTGACAGCTTTAATAACTGCTTCAAGTTTTGTTTTTCCGACAAATTCTTCATCACCAAGTTGAACACAATTACCAAAAATATCCAACTCATTTTCATCGCCACCAAAACTTTCAATTTTTATAACAACAGGCATTATTTCATTCCAATTATCATAAAAGGGCAATACTTCGTAATCTTGCATTTCAGCATTATTGTAGTAATAATAGTTATTACCTGTGTGTTCATTAAAGCCTTTAATTGGGTTCAATCCCATAAACTTGGCTATTTTCAAAATTTCTTCTGTGTAGTATTCCATATCTTTTAATTTTGTGTAGTCAGGACAGGATTCGAACCTGTGTTGAATTGTGTAGCACTCCCTTTTTGCAGTCTGCAGGGTCCCTAAATCGGGTGTCTACAAAAAACTTTACCAAAAGCATCCAGACTTCTGCACCTGACTATAGCTCAACCATTTCTGACTGTCCCCAATACCGAATAGCTTCATAAGACGTCAGCGGCAACTCATTATTATGAGGGGTTAGAACTTGTGTGTCGTAACTTGCTGTTTGTTACTTGGTACACCAACCAACCGACTTAGATTCAAGTAGTCGGCTCAGGTCCCTATGGCTGTAACACCATTTCTCATCATTCGGGAGCAAACTAGCTGAACACTACTCAGCACGTATTGTTGGTAAGAATTTTATCCAAACGACAAGATTCGATACCTGATTTCAATTTGATGGCGTCTATCTTCCGCCACACGTCTTAAAAAATGAAAGCTCTCCCTTCCATGAGTCTTGTGCCTGGCGGACGAAAGAGCATTCGGCTATGCTTCGACGGTTTCAACTCCATGCAGTCGCTTATTCATTTTTTGTGGAGCCGCCGGGATTCGAACCCGGGTCCAAACGATGTCCAAGATTTGTCTTTTTACAGGCTTATCGGATTTCATGTTTCCGCAAACAAGGCCCGACGTTACCGCCGGATATGTCCACCAGTCCGTTTTACGTTCGGACAAACGTTGTGAAAGCTTTTTTAACAGTCACTGCTCACGCAGCGGCTTTCTCACCGTACCACGCACCGCTTACTGCGGCCGGAGTAAAAGGAACTACTTTGTTGTCATTTCGACGTTTGCGTAAGGTCGCCACCTGCCTGAACTACTCTCTTCTTATCGCTGTCAAATCCTGTCGGCCCCAAAGCACCTTGCAAATTTACAAAATCAGCGAGGTCTTAAAAAACTTTCAAGTACAGTAGTTATAGTGCCGCCTTCTGTAAACTGGCTTGGCAAAATTTCTACTTTCCAAACGCCTTCTCCCACTTTAGAAAGAAGTTGTACTTCACACGCTGCTGCTTCTCCTGCAGCCATGTCGTCTTCTACTTCAGCGTAATCTAACGGTTCCCAAATTATTTTCATAAGTGTAGTTTTAAAATGTCGATATCACCAGGAAGTGCTGCCTTCTGGCGGTATCCCTCGAACGCCTCTCTTTTCAGAGCTGGTGACTCGACAATGTTTTTGATCTCAAGGTCGCAGTTCAGTGTAAGTTCCGATTCGAACATCACACATCTTAACCGAATCTACATAACCACGACTTTCGCTGATGCACCTTTGTTTGATACTGTTTAACAGTGCAGTCATTGCACCATCATAAGTATCCCACCCATGTCCATCGTATACTCCATAACAAGAATACGGTTTCCATGTAGAGAACAACCTTTCAGCTTTTTGCTGAATGTAAAATTTTCCTTTCTGTTCGACAATTCTGAATTTTGCCATAGTTTGAAATTTGAAAAAGTTTGCCAATGCAGTGCGACACTCTGCAAATGTTGGAATTAAACAACTCTTCATGCACCAGGTGGCATGAAAAATAGTTGGTGAGCACTCCGTCTTAATCTCACTCTTTTGGCAATTTCTTTGTGTGATGGATTTGGTTTTATTAGCACCCTCTACATTCATATGCGTACAACGCTCACTCATGAAAAAGTAGGGTCCAGCAGTTTGCTCTGCTTTGCTGAGAACTCATTTGTGTTGTAGTGTGTCTTTTACGTGTAGCGACCACTTCATAAACTTACACTCTGAATAACAATTCCTTTCTCAAGGGAACAACACATCTGGGATTACTCCGTACTTTGTTTATAGGTTCGAGCGAACCACCAGGAATATTCTTGTGAACAGTTTCCTGAACTTTCTCTGTTCTAGTACACTCTGTTGGTTCAGAGTCAGTATCCAATTTTTAAAGTGGCTTTCAATGTTTAGTCCACTGTGGTATCCGGGCAAGGTATTAAGCCTTACCTGGATATGAAAAGCCCCCACCAATTATTGGCAGGGGCTAATCGGAGCTTTTCGCAAATGAGTTTAACCAGTCACTCTTTAGAGTGGAATTGTGCCGAGGTACCTAAGTTCCGCCAGGCTCAAACCATTTGGGTGAATCAAAAATTAGAGAGTGACTGCAACTTGACCGGTAATTGAACTTTTGGGGAGTGTACAGATCTTCAGTTTGAAGATAAGTGTACTGTGCCTGTGGTACAATTACACATAATCATCGCCGCCCAAAGGCTGCGAACACTGCGATTCTGCCGGGATTTTGGCAAGAATTCCGTTTTTGGAAACGCAGGCTGTGGCCATTCCGAATACAAGGGCCCAAGCCATGATAACAAGCACATTCAGTTTTTTCATCTGAATTTGGATTTAGGGGTTTAACGAATTTGAGTTGGTTTGGCTAATGTATAAAATTTCACGGTTCAATGAAATTTCAGCCAAAATTTTATTCTACTGTTTTTGGATCCGGTATTCCAAGTAACGGGTTTTTTGGCATAGGAATGGCATGTCGATTAACTCTACGGTCTACGATCATACCAGTCTTGTCTAAACCAGCATAGCCGGATTGCATCAAGTCAAGCTGACTATGCAATTCTTGATTTGGTCCATCCATTGGGTTTAAGGGTTAATAATCATCCCTGTCAAAATCTGCTTGTTCAACTGAAAAGCAGGTTTTGCAAAGGCCTATTTCGTTTCGAATCTCGTCAAGAACTTCTTCGAGTTTATCTTCGTCTACTTCACCATCTTCGTTTTTGCCATATCGAAAAATGGCTTCCTCTTCAGCAATTACTTTCAAGTGTTCACTATCGCAGTAACGGCAAAGATCGCTAAGATCTCTTCCGTTCCAAGGAGCTCGAGAATCAAATTCACTACCAGCAGGCAATTTAGGATCATCCATTTTTGTCAGGGTTTTCGTCTTTCGGATTTGAAAGGTCGAAGTGTTCCTGTGGGCCACCATCATAACCAAAACGCCACACTGAACGGTTCCATTCATGCGAATCTACTTGATACCACAATCCCTCTTTATACTTTACCATTCCTAAACTTTCTTTTACACATTGCACCCACTTCCCACTTAACTCGTCGGGTTCGGCGTCGAGAGGGTTGATGAGGTCGAACTGCGCGACAAACGCTTCGTAATCGTCAGATGTATCCTTGCAGGTAATCGGTGAATTGTCGCAATCAAGTATTGCAATTCCGGTAACAGGATTATCGTCACTTACTACCTTATACCATTTCCACTGAGTATAACAGGCGTTTGAAAATCCAATCCGCATCACCCACTTGCCAACAAGATGCGAGTAATCCCTCTGCGGGCGGTACTCGTATTTCGTGCCGTTGTAGTTACACCAAATTGACTTCGGGATTTCACCGTCTTTGACAACTGCCTCCAATCCTTCGGGGTAAAGCAAATTGGTTTTTGGTTCTTCGGTCGGCTCAACCCACTCCCCTTTCAGCCTTGCGATAAATTCGTCGAAGGGAAGCCAAAGGAGTTGCGTATGATGTATCCAATGGTATTCTTTTTTTGCGTATGACGAACACAAGACCTTATAATCCTTATCCCAACATAAATTTGGATATTCGGCGGCTGACTTAGAAATATCGTCGTTCGTGTCTCCGGCTATATCAACCTTGTACTCCCTCGCAACCCGAATAATCTCCGCCCGTTGCTCAGGCGTACACTCTACATAAGTGTCGCGGTCAGTCGCAAACTGAACGGGTTTGATTTCGGGTTCATGCACTACAGCATTAGCAATCTGTTCAGATTCCTCAATCAAAAGTTCCAAATGTTCTCCAGTTTGTGGCCATCTTCTGTCATCACATTGGCCAATTTTGGTTAACATGTCAGGACTATCCCAAATAATAAACGGAACATCATCATCTTCATCTACTGTACCTGTAGCCCCATATCGTATATAAGGCTCGTCGGTTTGAGTGTTTCTTACTCTTTGGCCTTTTTTGAATTTAGGGCCTTGTTTAGCAGAAGATGATTTTTCAGGCTTTTCAATTAAAAGCTCCATATTATTTTCCTTCTGCGCCCACACTTTGTCATTATTGCGACGAGCTGTTTCTTGCAGCATATCAAAACTGTCCCAAATTACAAATGGAGCCGGAGAATTCATGTTTACTGTTCCTGTAGCGCCCTTTTTAATCCAAGCTGATTCAACCAAGTTTTTCACTCGATCTCCTATTTTGAATTTGCATTCAGTTTCACAAGTTTGTTGAGATTTTACAGCCGGTGGCTCAGGATTTGCTACTTTTTCTTGCTTCGATTCTTCAATGAGCTTTTTTACTCGTTCGTAATGAATCTCAAAAAGCTGTTCGATGTAAAGCAAAAGCTCTTTGGGAACTTCCGGTACAGATTCAGATTCGGGCATTGGATACATCAATTGAACATCTTGTTGAAAATTTCGTAAAGCTTCCGTATTCTGAGTTGTCTCTTCCTGGAACCATCCTGCACTCCATCTGAGACCATCAAGAGTTGCAATGACTCTTTTTTCAGAATCTTCACTGCTAACTTTTTGAATTGCTTCTTTTACACGCTTCGACCATAATTCTGGCATCAACTCAATTTGTTTTTCCGAAACATACATTCGTTTAAGGCCAAAGGGCTGAGGATTGTCCCAGATTACAAATGGAAAATGTGAACCGTTTTCATCTACTGTACCACATTCATTTTTAGAAATGAAAGCACTTTCTTCAGTAGCGTAAACTCTATCACCTTTTTTGAATTTTGGTTTTATAGTTTCCATGTGTCAGAGTTTAACGGATTTCAGCAAGATCACAGAACTTCTCCCAAGAAATGTAGTGTGGAGATCCCCAGGGCAGGGTGTTGATTTTTCTCATGATCGTGCTTTTAGAGCTTCCAACGAACACAAAATGATCAACTGCTCCAAGTGCAATGACTGCAATAAACCCAACTGAGGCATAGACTGCCGGCCAGATAAATTTGTTAATCCCTTGAGGATCTGCAATCAAAGCAACCACTGAGAACACTCCGACTATCCCAAACAGCACTTTAAGTGTTGTGTGAAATAGTTTTCGATTTCGGTTGTACAACCGGTAGATTCCGAGATCAAAGTAATACTTGTCTCGGATTTCTTTTGCTTCTTTCGATGTCATAGATTAAATGTTATTTGCTCCACTTTTCAGTAATAGAGGTTTCAGCTTTTAACAAGCCATTAGTCAGTATGACGTTTGCAGCTTTCTCCATCAGTTCAGTCATACGAACTTTCCACTGCTCAGCATACTCAGCTTTGCAGATAGTGTCAATCTGATCATGAACAGTCATTACCAATTTGACCGGTAAGTCGTTTTCAGTAATTTCTTTGTAGATGTAAATCAGCGCAAGTTTTGTCATATCAGCACCACTTCCCTGAATAGGAGTGTTTTTACTTGCTCTTTCAATGGACCCAAGTTCTGTAAAGTTCTCACGTTCTTGGTACATTCTTGGCGTCCAGTTACTGAACCATCGTTTTCGTTTGAATGGGTCGTAAGTAAATATGTATCCATTGCGCTTTCCAAACTCTCCAAGTGTATCCAGAAAGTTCTTGATTTTCGGAAATTCCTTGAAGTACTCCTTGATCAGCGATTTAGCTTCATCTTTAGAGCAGTTGATAGTTTCAGAAAGCTTACCAGGACCCATTCCATACGCCAGTCCAAAGTTGATGGTCTTTACCCATGTCCGGAGTTTTTTATGTCCGGAACATTCACATTTCTTTTTTTCTTCTTCGTAAGCACAGCCTTCTTCAGTAGCGTCTTTCCATTTTTCCTTGAACACAAGCTCTGCACAAATTGAATGCAGATCTTGATTTTTAGATAGTGCTTCTAAAAAGACAGGGTCTTTGCTACCAAAGGCAATTACGCAAAGCTCCTGGCTGGAAAAATCAGACGATACAAACACCCAGCCCGGCTCTGTAATGAAGCAATTCCGAAAAGCATTGTTTCCAGGAATCTGCTGCATGTTTGGTTCCTGAGAACTCATGCGGCCGGTGTCGAGTATTTGAGAAAATCTGGTGTGAATTTTTCCGTCAGCACGTACGTACTTAAAGAAATCACTACCAAATGCTGTAGCTAACTTACCTGTTTTCTTGAACTTTATATATTGATCGATGAGAGGATGTTTGAAGCGATACTTCACAATTTTCTTCTCACTAACAGTTTCTATTTCGGGGACAATTCGTTTGAAAAGTTTCAGTACTTGTGTCGGAGAATTCCAATTCACATTGGATTGTTTTAACTCTTCCACCGGCGCAAACAAATCCAATTGAATTCGTGCTTTGCAATCCTCAAACATAGGATCTGCAAGAAGGATACCATCCAGCTTGCGCTCAAAGTCTTTTGCAAGACTTGTGTTCACTTTTGAAAGTGATAACCAGGCTTGTTTATCAAGAGTAAGCCCTTCAAACTCTATTTCAGCAAGTATTGGTAACAATGCCTGCTCCATTCTATTCACAGTAACCAGCTGCTTTAATGCAAGCTGAAAAAGCTGATGCTCTCTGATTTTAAGCAGCTGCACTACATCCCGGGCACCATAATGAATCTGGGAGAGTGTGAATGGCTGACCGGTAAGACCAATAAATCGATTTTGCTCACTCTTGTTAAGAGTTACATTTAAGTAACGAGAGCAGACAGCAGCCAGAGAAAAGCCGTAGTTTTCTTTACCACAGTGCAGAATTTTCTCTGCAATGAATGTATCGAAAATATTCGTAAGCTTTATATCGAGCCACTTTCGCAAAAACAAGTAGTCAAATTTCGCATTATGAAGAATCTTTAAGGGTTGAGGATCTTCCAATGCAGTTTTCAGCTTCAGTTTTTCATCAGTTGTCAATGTACGACAATCGATTACAAATTGAAGATGCTCGTTCCCAAGCTGAAGCATCAGAATAGGATCGGACACAAAATCAAGCCCTGCGGTCTCAGTATCAAGACCGTATACATCTACATCTCTGATGTACTTTACTACATCATCGATGGTACCACGCCGAATATCGGTGGTGTCAGCAATCAGACTTTCGTGCTTCGAAATAAGCACTATCGTCTGGAGCTCCTCCTGAATGTTGATGTTTTTTGACATAGTTGAGTATGTTGTAAGCTGTGTCAGTAGAAATTACTGTGTTTTCAAAGAATACTTCATGCTGACGCAATGCAATTGCTTCATCATAAGCATCTTTTAAAATCTGTAATCTTTCACTTTCGATCAGCTCTGCAATCCATTTCATGTAACTCATGAGTGAAAGAATTTGAGTGAATGTACAATAATAAGAAAACGTTGGGACAATCGGCAAAGAAAGCCCCAACGTTATTCATCTCTTCTGCGGAATTCGAATGATCACTCTTTCTGTTTTGCTAATTGCACGATCAGCAAAACGAAAATGAGGATGTAAAGCCATAACAGCTTTCTTAGCGCGTTGGACACATCCGTAGCCATTAGCTGCATAGACTATGTATCCATGTCTAGGAAAGCTGGTCAGAACTTTTATAAACTCTGCCGAGTCAAACCTTTTGACATGTGTCATAGCTTTTTCGACTTCCTTACTGCTGAACTTTTGTACCTGCATAGAATCAGAATTAGAGTATTGGAAAAGCAGTAGGGAATTGCTTCCCCACTACTTTGCCGGCAACATTGATTACTCTGCAGAAGCGTCTTCGATTTCAACAGAGCACAGCTGTGTCATCTCCTCTATCAGGGCAACTTTTGCTTCCTTCAGGTCGGAAATCTGGCCACGGAGTTCAACGAGCTGTGTCATCACCGATGACATGTCGCCATTGTTCTGAGCCAGCTGACCGAGCTGTTCGCGGAGTGAAAACTGCTTGCTTTCTGCTTCACAGATCTGCTCTTCGATATCATCGATAGCAGAATCGAAGGCACGGATCACCCGGTTTTCAACGATCGGGCGTTTAACGGCGTCAAGAGCACCGTCCAGAATGCGTCCCATCAGGGACTTTGATTTGATTTTCTCACTCATAAGAGTAAAAATTGATTTGGGGTTAGAAAAAAGTGAATTGATTGTATGAATCTGGCCTTGAATTGCTTCAAAATGGCAGATCATGCTTTGGTTCTGAGTCAAGCTTCAATTTGGTTTCGGGCTGTACCTTAAACTGTATCTTGCTTTTTTCAGAGGGTTTGAAATTCAATTTTGCTTTTGAGGTGGGGTTAATTTTTGCACCTACTGCAGATGTGTTTTTTGGTAAAGAATGACTACCAATTGTTTCAGGAGTTTTGACATGATTTTTAGATAGTGCTTCTTCCGTTTCTATCAGAATATCGCCAGCTTTCAATTTCTCATAAGCTGTTACCCATGCAATTTTTTCATCCCCAGAAACGATACAGTAAGGTGCTTTTTGCCAATTAAACGCTTCATCTAAAATCTGATAAGGACGTAAAGTTTTATATGCCGCAAGAGTAATCCATCCTAATTTAACAGGTCTATGATTTTCGTGAAAAACCACATTCAAGAATCTTGCAAAATTACGTGTACACAATTGAGTTGCCAATTTATTAAAGTTAAAAGTAATGGCCTCTACAAGAATTCCTTCTGGAAACCTGGCTATGTGTGCTTGAGCAAGGACTCGAAATAAAGCGGAAAGTGAGGTTGACACGAATTCTCTGTACTTTGATTTGAGAAGTGAAGGTAAGTCTACAAATAAAGGAGAACGTAAAAATTGATTGCTTCCAATCTTCTCTAAAACCTCATATAAAGATTTTGAATGCCTGAAAATATTGAGATGCTCTTTTGGGAAGTGTGACATAACATCTGTAATTATTTTTTTCCAATACGGATCCAGATAAAGTAGCACGCTCTGTAACTCAGATGGAAAGTCTGATGCAGATGTTCTTACAGTAGTTGTAGCAGCATCTTCTTTTATTGGTTGTATAAAAACACTAGTTCCTGGAGCAGGTTTAATGATAGTCACGTTGCTTGCAGCATCTGTAGATAGTTCAGCGCCGTTTCTGGAGCACCCTATAATTATAGATCCTTCATGTGGTCGGGGTGTGACAATGTATTCAGTCATCCCATATCTAACAATTGTACCCGATTTATAAACAGGATGCTCATTAAAGCTTTCTCCAGAAGTAAGTAAAATAAATCCACGCTCTACAACGTGTAAATCAGAAGGCTTAAAAGTTGGAACCATTTCAGAAAATGGGGCATTTGGAAGATCCGAAAAATACCCGGGATAAATATGAGCACTTCCAGAATTAGTACTTCCGTTCCATACAGTCAACGTAGAATTTAAACTCAAAATTGAGTCAGTTGCATTAAAGTAATAATACGATCCTTCCTTACTTGGATCTTTTAAGTATTTTTCTACATCTAATCTTAATTTGCAGCCTGGATAAAATCCAGGTAAATACTGACGAATTCCTGCAATGGTGCTATAAGCTTTGAGAGTGCTGCACTCATATACAGGAATTTGTAAAAAATCTTTAATCGATTGAATTACTTCAGTTGTGAGTGGTGCTCCCATGATTGGTTGGTTTAATGAAACTTAATGAATGTGTTGTAAAGCAGGGACATTACAAGAATGCCCCTGCTTTTTCACACAAGAGATCTGAGATCTTACGATCCCAGTTCGCCAAACGGAGCTGAGCTTACAGACTCAGCTTTAATACCACCGGCCAGATTTGTTGCCGGAGCATCAGGCTCCAGAAACACATGGTTGGCTTTGTCGAACACCACGGTAGTGTTCGCAAAGATGTACATTCCCTTGTGGAGAATGTACTCTCCGTCCGCACCACGACGTTTTGCCGCAGTTGAGACATTCTGAGCCTGATACTCAGTAGGAGTAACAGTCTCGTTGATCTGCACTTTCAACTCATGAGTGCTTTCACCGATTTTTGCAACCGGCTTAAGGATCATGAGTGAAAGAACTTCCTGACCCATGTCGTTCACTGCCCATGCCGGATTGTTGTCCGTCAGGTCAATTCCGAGCTTCGCGCTGGCATCTTTAGGCTCAGCTGTGATCCATGCGCGGCGCGCACCCGGTTTTGTGAAACGATCGTCGCTTTCGTTGAAAGCTGCAAGCGGATTGGTCGCACGAGTGGGGATAATCTCCGCCAACTCGAGTTGAATTTTGTCACCGGCCACCTTGCGGGCGCCAACGAGCAGTGTTTGACCAGGCTGAAGCGTGGTCAATGATCCTGAGTTCAGGATGTTTTTCTGATCTTCCATCATGATTTTGGAATGATTTGAAATGGTTAATAAATGAATGAATTGATTTTGCCCCTCTGCGTTCAGGTATGATAGCAGCCCTATTTGTTCAGTTCAGCATGAACTACCATACCTGCCTGGCCTTGGGAACCAGGTTATGACGCATTAGCAAAAAGGCTGGGAAACCCCAGCCTAAATGCTCATCCTACTTCCCTCTCACAGAAAGTATCGTTATCCGGATTAACGGAAAATTTCTATCAAAACAAAAATGATGTCTGCAATTGCGTAACAAACGCTAATAGCGACTAGTGGCAAATAAACCTTTAAAGTCTTTTCAGACTCTTGCCTTATTTTAAATTCTGCATACCAACCGTCTCCACTGTGGAAAAATCGAAGTGCTTTTTTGTAGCGGGTTCTATTCAAAATTTGCCTCCTTGTATGAGGCCGAAATTTCATTTTCATACTAGAGGGTTTAAATTAATGAAACAATCAAAAGGCAGGGGCCTGGTTATCATACCAAGCCCCCAACCTTTTTTTAACGTGTGAAATTGAATGGCCAATCTCTGCTATAAGGGTGTAGTCTAACCAATTAACTAATCCTGCCAGCACGTTGGCAGCACACGCTATTCTTCACTTTTTTCTGGTCGTTGAAAAAGTACTGATGGATCTGACATTTGTGCAATTTCATGCAGCGCTTCCAGCAATTTTACTCTTGCTGGAAATGTCATCATATTTTCCATTGTGCCACGCTCAGATATTTTTGTCAAAGCCTGTGCGATGACTAACGGAGAATTAATTGCAAAAAGAATCATAAAGTCTTCTGACGAAAACTTTCTTTTTGCAAATCTCAGTAGCTTTTCATTGCTGATTGCCCCGTCCTCTGCATGCAAACATTGGTCTACAAACGAAAAAATCTTTTGGTAGACTTCTTGTGTTGCTTTTACAGAAGATTGAGACAGTTGTAAAATTGTCTGCACTTTGTCATCCGCCGCCCCATTTTTTGGAGCTGTTTCTTCTTCAGAAGAAGATTCCTCTGGTAGGTTTTCAGCCGCCCAGAGAAAATCTTCATTGGTAATTTCTGAATCAGAGAGGACCTTCATGATACGATCCTTTCGAGTCATTACTCTTCAGTTGTAGATCCTGAAGTTGGAGACTCAAGAGGCTCAGTGATCTCATGCCCTCCAGGTAAAAGTTGACCCTGAAGCGCTCTGAGTACCATGGCCTCAAGAGGATTCATATCCGGATGCTCTTTGCTGCAGAAATCAAGAATTTCTGTTTTCAGCTCCTGTTTTTCTTCAGGAGTTGTACTTTCATGTCCGATGAAAGCTGCAAGTGTCGACAGATCAAATTTGCACGCAGAGCTTTTTCCGTAAATCGTCGCTGCCGTTGTCGGGATTCCGTAATCCTCTTCAAACTTTGAGAGGATTTCTCTGATTGCATTGATTGTCAGCTCATTATTTACTTCGCTGAACTGATCTACTTTTTCAGTGATTTCACTCACTTCAGCAGCATTCTCCTCAGAAAGACGCGCATATGCAAAAAGAGTGATGTTTTGGAACTTTTCAGAGCCCAGGCAGCAGAAGAAATACTTTTCTTCAGCTGTGAACAAATCTGTCGAAAGAACAGTACGTGTTAGACTTTCGATGTGCGCCAGCGCCTCGAGATTTTCAGTGAAATTGTTGGTCGCCTTTTTAAAGACTTCCCACGCTTTCTTGTAAAAAGCCTCAGCTTTCGCATGCGCCTGATCAGGACGATCATTTGGATCTACAAGCCCTACGATGTAGAGCAGGTTGCCCTGCAGAGCTTGTGAAAGCTTTGGTACGTCATTGATGACGATTTCTACCTTTTTCATTTGATGTGATAGGGGTTAAAGGATTAATGAGTTTTGTGAATTTTAGATCATTAGTAGCAAGAGCAAAACTTGCATTACGAACGCACCATGGGAATACTTATATCCCTGAGGGTGATCAATTGCGTTCTTGCATCATAAGATTGCTCTTATGATGCTCAGATTCTTACGTGTAGCGGTTGAAACTCACATAAAAAATCGTGAAGAGGTGTATGGAGTGCTGAATTCCATCCTCGCCGGGAACGAGTACCTCTCCCAGCCCCAGACTTTTGTCAATTTGGAAGCCAATGCTTGAGCTTCACTTCTGTCTGGCTGGGTTTATTACGTATGAGAGTCGATTTACTCTTTCGTCTTTTTACCTGCAATTTGAGTGCAAGTTCAGCAGTCAATACTGCCTGATATACTCCTACAACAAAGAGGAGAAAGCCCAGCCAACCAGGAATGTCATTGTTTTTGACATGCATGGCCATAAAAATGCAGAATGTGATCATAACGATCAGATTCAATGTGAACCAAGTCAGAATTTTTCGATTGTGCTTGGTTGCGATCTTATCCCGCGCATTGGCAAGATAAGAATCGGCTTCGTAAAGATTTGTTTTCATTTGGAGAGAGAAAATTGGTGAATAAAGCAAAGCCCCAGTGATATTGCTATCACCGAGGCTTTTGAAAATGGTAGGTTCACGTGACAGGGAGCAGCTGTTCGTCGTGGACCTGATAGCGGCTTCCGTCAGGGAAACCGAGTACAATCCCATCCTCAATTGGATGGGCAGTAGTACGATTGAACCGGCGGCTCATCCCGCGGATTGCTTGTTCAGCATTATCCGCAACCACAGCGCCTACTTTCAGGAACTCGGTTCGACCGTTAAGATAATACGGTCTGAGAATAGTAATGTTCATTGCAGTATTTAGTTTTGGATGAATACTGCTTTGAAACACGTTCCGCTTGGATTGCGGTTACCGGCAAATTTTTGCCAGTAAGTGTCCACTTTCCATTTGTCCAGTGGGACATCATAGGTCACAACTAATGTATCGGTTGGCCGATACAAATCGTGAGGCAATTCCACAAAGGCTTTTTCACCTGTGTAGAGAATCCGGACAGGACGTTCCGGATTAATGTTGCAAGAGGCCATGCCGGCCAAAAGCAGAAGAAAGAGCAAAATCTTTTTCATTGTGAGATGGAATTTGGTTGAGAAGCAGATTAATGCCAGCACCCAGCATGCTTCTTGAATTGCTGAGAACGTTTTTGGTGCGCTTTGTAATCATAGCCACGCTTAGTAGTAGCGCACGATGTAGCCATGATAGCAACGAGTACCAAAAGGATGAGTTTTTTCATGATGTAAGAATTGGTGTTAAAGGAAATTTTTGTAGAATTTCAGATTTGATTTTTTCCCACTCCATTGCAATTGGCCTTTTATGCAGACCAAAAGATGCAGTGAAAAACCGATCATCTGTTTGAAGTCCAGAAGAGTCAAACATTTCTTTGAAGGCTTCAAATGTCTCCATGGGAACTTTGACAGTAATCACTGTTACAAGCTCTTTTGCTTGTCTGTTTGCACCTTTCAAAGGTTTAAGATGATTGACATTGTTGCCTTCAACTATATGTCGATACACTTTTACCTCTGAATCACCGTTTAAAATGCAGTAGTATTTCCAGTACCGTGGTTTCATGTAATTGAAGTTAAGTGGAATACAAAGTAAACTCTATCACCAGCATAATCTCGGGCTATTAACGAGACACAGATCGCGGAGAATCTGCTTTATGCTGAGTGATAGAGTTTGGGTAAGGACTACCAGCTATCCCGATCTGTGCCATGGTCACAGACTTTAATAAGTTCTTTCATCTGTGAGAGGTTAAAGAGTTAATTAGAGAGCTAGTAGTTTGTGTAAAATGGCTCAGCTTGCTCGAGGCTGAGTTGAAAACTGCCAGTGATGCCACCAGGCTATTGGTTAGGTTAGTTAAAGTGCCATAGAATAACCATTTGGAATTCGAGGTATGGCTGAGACCTCGAAAATGGTGAAGGGATTCCTGGTCAACTCACAACTTAACTCACGATATAACTCGGAAGCTAACTCAGTTGTTAACTCAGAACCCAAATGCCATAGCTTGAGTGAATACAAAGTACTCACCCAAGCCAGGCAGAAGAGTGAACTGTAATACTACATTGATGATTGCCTTCACAAACAATCATAACAATAAGCCAATGTAATTGTATCACTTTGTACAACAAGTGTAAGGGAGCTTACCCTAGTCTCTTGTACTACAGTTCTAGGACAAAGAGCAAGCCTGAACTAACCGTAGTTAATTCAGACTTGCCCCCAATGGGCGAAGCCCAACCCTTATGGGTTGAGCGTCGCTGCAAAGGCCTCGGCCTTTGCTCGATCCTTGTCGTTGGGATCGACGTAGATCTTGGACTCAACGGGACCGTCCTTGGTCCATTGACGTTGAGTGAAGATGAGAATGCCGGTTTTCGGCGAGAGGAAAACTGTCCACATGGTTTGTTGGGAACGGGGGATGTTTGCCCGCTCCCTTGTTAGCCGGGGTCTTTGAATACGTAGGTACCCACACTCAAAACCACAGATCAAATTTTCAAAACCGGTTCCGAAAAAAATTTTGGGGAAAATTTTGGGAGGTGAGTTCTCTGAAAGCCTTGCCGGAATGGAAAGTCCAGAAAACGAAAAAGCCCCGGGCTGATTCAGGGCTAGTTCGGTTCACATACGATGGCCGTATATGTAGAGTGGGATACAAATGTAATCAATATTTTTTGAAAGTCAAGTGTTGCTCGAGAAATTTTTTGGAGTATATTTGGCACTGCTTCCGATTCCAATCGATCCCCCTTGATGGCCAGTCAGGTAGTTAGAGGGGCAGAAGTCGGGTTCTACCGGTAACGTTTTACCTACATAGTTACTGGAAGTTGTCCCCGATAGGAGCAAAAACGGCAATAGTATAGTAGGGTGGGAGGGAATAAGGCTACAGGCTGACAGAAATGCCCCCTCGAAGGCTCAAAACGGCACCTTACAAAATCTGTTGTGAAACCTCAAAAATCCCAAGGGGAGAGGTGTGCCCGAGAAGGAAAGAACATCGTAGATTTGCAATATGGCAAAATCGCTGAGCCTGAAAGATCTGATCGATCTGGATAAGTCGAACTTTAATGTCGATCGTCCGGATAACATTCGGCACAATCAAATACTTACGGCTTACTCGAAGACATCACGTCCAAAAACGTTTGTGTTCAAGTACTTGACTGATTTGTTGGTTGCCGGTAGTAATGTAACTCTTGTTCAGAATTCGGATGGGACCCTGACAATAAACTCTTCAGGAGGCGGCGGAACGATCGGATTGAGTCTTCCACCGGCTTTTACAGTTGTGGGCAGTCCGGTTGTAGGATCAGGGACTTTTACGGTTACCGGAGCCGGCACTAGTGCACAATACATTGATGGGACTGGTAATCTGCAGACTTTTCCGACGGGTGGTACGGGTACGGTTACAAGTGTAAACTTGGCAGTACCGTCTATTTTCAGTCTTGCCGGAAATCCAATTAGCACATCAGGGACTATTACAATTGGGCTCAATACACAGGCAGCCAATCTTGTGTTTGCAGGGCCTAGCTCAGGTAGTGCAGCAATCCCAACATTTCGAGCGCTGACTCTGGCTGATCTGACTGTGGTTACGGACCCGGGTGTAATTTCGGTGAGTACAGCGAATGCCCGGGAAGATAATTACACACCAGCTGGTTGGCCAGGAACTACGACTATTACAAAAGTCATACGGATTACTCCGACCAATGCCAATAACATTGTGTCGATCGGGGGATTGACAAATGGGGTTGCCGGCCAAATGGTTACAATTGTCAATGCGGCAACTGATCAGCTGCTGATTATTGATCACGACTCTCCAACGAGTACTGCAGCTAACAGGTTCAGGCTACAACATCAAACTTCTTACTTCTTACTTCCTGGCCGGGACATCACGTTTTTGTACAACGGCACCAGGTGGAGTCAAATGTCTTATGGTAATTGGGGAGGTTTGGATGTGGTGGATCACTTTACTTCAGGTCCTCAGAACAGGGTAAGCCCTACTGTTGTATTCAGTACTACCTACATGTCTTGGATATCTTCCGGAGCTGCTTCCGGAATACAGAGTAGCGGTAACCTTGGAAACTTTGATCTGGGTGGTGTGCAGTTAAGCACCGGTTCAACTGTAACTGGTAATACAGTAGGGGGAATGGCAATCAGACATGGAAGTGGTAACAATGCTTTAAACTTGAATGGTCAATTCCCGATGGTTATGCTGGCCATTGTAGATGCCACCCCAACTCCAACTGCTTTGCAAGATGTAGTTTGTGGGGTAGGCCTTGAGAGTAACTCTGGAAGTTGGGTAGGGAATGGTTACATATGGAAAACTCCAGCATTTGCTACGTTTGCAAACGTGTGGGAAATTGACGTCATTAATACCGGTGGAGGATTGGCTGTAAACGTGGTAACTGCAGTAGCGACTACTACAAAACAGTATCTAGGGATCTGGAACCATGGCAATAATGGAAACGTGACGTTTTTCAGTTCTACTAACGGAATTACATACTCTGCAGTTTACAGGTTTACAAGAGTATCAAACAACTTTGCCGGCTATCCTAAAATAAGGATAAGTAGTCTAGTTGGAACGACTCCAAAAAACTGGACAGCTCACATGCTCGGAGTGTCACTAAATCAGAAGCGATGATCTACTACCAATTCAGAATAGCGTACACAAATCCATCTGGAATGCTGGCCAGAGTAACTCTTACCAGACAGGCCGAAAATGCTGATTTTACAGCCAGCGTCGAAGAAAGTAGGATTATAGCAAAGCAGCAAATAGTTATAAACGACGGAATCCTCCCTCCTGCTGCTGCCCGGGTCGAAACCACTACAACTCTTACGCTATCTCAGTATAACGCGATCATCAGAGGTCCTAACGAATTTGAGGTGGATTCAGAAATTCCGGTAGAAGAACCACCGATTGAATAAAATTGGCTACTTTAGCTGAAAACTATAACCCATGACCCAAGTAGAAATCGAAAAAATCAAAAGCCTGTCAGGCCTTGAAACAGATGTTATCACTAAACTAGCCAATGTAGTAGTGCAGGAAATGCGCGTAAACTCGTTCGGTCTGCAGCCAGTGAGCAAACGCAATCAAACCACTGGTCAGCTCGAGTTGCAGTACTACCGTGTGGTACGACAAAGCAAATATCAGCGTGCCGGAGATTATGCATTGAATTTCGTAGAAACCTATCAGCACGAACGCAACTACGCCTACGTTGGAGAAAACCTGGAAACCGGAAAACTCGAATGGGTAAATCCGGAAGTGTCGTTTGCAATGACTACAAATGGCACTACAAAAATCCACACTACTCCGGAAGGACGCATGTACGTATATTTCAGTCCGCAGCTGAGCAAATGGGTGTTCGAAATGCAAAGTCGTCCAGACAGCTACACGTTTCTCGTTCGTGAAGCCAACCCAAACTTTGACCCGACACGGCCGGTAAGCGCTTCAAACTCACGACAGATTACTGTCCGAAGAGAGTTCGCAGTTGAAGAGCTGGCAGCCATGGCCAAAGTCAGTGTCGAGACAATTTATCAGTGGGACACTGATTACTACTACGGTGTAGAGCGTGATCCGGAAACACACATCACAAGTATATTTCTCGAAATCTTCAATTCCGGAGATTCCCTCAACGTGTACGCCGGGCAGGTTTACATCAATGGAAAACCGTTCTCGGGAACAGGTTACGGAAACTACGTCACTGCTGTGGGGAAAACTGGAAGTGATTATGTGGCACGTTGGAAGATGTACAACGATTGCACCAAAGAAACAGCAGTAAACGGAGGATCTGAAGCCGGAAATTATGGGCTTTGCGAACTCGTAGGGCCAATGCAGTCTGGTGATGAACAAAATCCACGGGTATTTGTTCCGCAGTACGACAGAGAATTCGCAATTCTCGAATTGCAAATTGAAGAGCTGCCGGCACAGGGTAAAAACCTGATTTACCATGCCTACTTTGACATGAAGACCCGAACACTTTTGTTCGAGCCTGCTATGCGGACTCCGGACAATGTAGTATTTTTGTAACTGACTACTCATTCGAGTAGAATTTGGTTAAGGTTTAGTGAGGGGCCTCTTGCATACGAGCAGGAGGCCCTTATATTTGTACCAAACTCACTATGATGAAAATCAAATCCTTTTTCAAAAATCTAGCTTGGGCCGTGCTTCGCTGGCTGCAATTATGGGACGCTATCTGGACACTTCCCCTCATGATTGCCGCGATCGTGTGGATCAGCCGTTGGCTTGTAGAACAATACGGACCTGCAGTCGGGGTGTTTCCTCCAGGACTTCTCAATGCCGGCCTTCTTGCTGCTTTTTACCTTTTGACTGGTACCACAGTAGTGAACATCATCATCTTTTTTGGACACCGCGGGTGGTTCAAAATTTACTACTCCCGTAAACTGAAAGATACTCGTAAGTACCTTCTTACACACTTACCACCATGGCTACAACTTCTATTCGTTCCATTGTATGGAGCCTTTTTGCTTGTGCTGTTCTGCTGCTTGGTTGCGGCCCTGATCTGACGAGCATTGCTCCGACTGGAAAAACTCCGATATCTGAGCTTACAGCTGAGCCTCAGCCAATTGTAGTAGAAAAACCGGTCCAAAAACCAGTACAGAAGCCGGTAAATCGACGGGATCTGCTCCAAAAAATCTACACCTCTCAAATAGGTGTACGAGAAGCTACCGGGAAAAATGACGGCCCGGAAGTAGAAATGTACCTCAGAGCTACCAATCTTGGAAAAGGAAATCCGTGGTGCGCTGCCTATGTAAGATGGTGTCTGGATTCAGCCGGCGTAGAAAGTCGGGTTACAGCTTGGTCCCCGACTGCTTTTAACCGGCGCAATCCGGTATACGTCGATCGACAATGGATTCGAGAGGGGCGCCACGGAGATGTTTTTACCCTATACTACCCAAAGCTTGAGCGGATAGGTCATACAGGTTTTGTAGACAAAATCTACAACGATGGCACTATGATGCAAGCTGTAGAAGGAAACACCGATGGAAAAAGCCGAGACGGTGACGGAGTTTACCTTACCTTTCGGCCGGTCAAAACCATTCACAACATAAGCTCCTGGATCTATGACTAAGAACTGCATTATAGCTGTATTCTCAATCTTTCTACTAATGGGAGGAATTGCTATTTATCAAATCAGACAGCGCCACAAGGTCCAAAAAGTTCTAGAAACCTACCAGTCATACCCAACAGAATTGCTGCAGGAGTACGATCGAATTCAGGCAGAAAGAGATTCTCTCAAAAAAGAAGAGGAAAAGCTTATGCTTCAGATATCAAAACTTGAAGAAGATATTGAGCTTTCTGACAAGAATATCAACAAACTTAAACGTAAACTCGATGAAGAACTTCGCCGCGCTGCTGGTATGTCTCCTGATGAGCGTCTCAGGGATGTCGCAGAAAGACTTTCCACGGTACCTAAAACTCCCTGACGGGACTACCGTAGTAGCATTCGACATGGAACAGCTGGAAGCTATCCAGCGAGTTCTCATTCTTTGGGATAACCTAGAGTTCAAGAACTACGAGCTTGAAAAAAAAGTGGCCAAGCAGGACACCTTAATTGCTGCTAAGGACAAGTTGATCGATCGAAAAAATATTGACATTGCCAAGCTCGAGTATCAAGAACGAATCTCCAGCGGGCTGTATGAACAGTTCAAAGCACTGTATGAAGAACAAAAAGCAGAGACACAGAAATGGTCGGTAAAGTATAATAAAGAAGTAACGAAAAAGAAGTGGTGGCGCAGAGTAGCGATAATTGAAGCTGGAATAATCGGTATCGAAACTGTAGTAATTACCTTACTTCTAAAGAGTTAGAAAAATCTACTATTTCTCTTGACTTTATAAAAAGTCTTCTTACATTTGACATGCAAAACCATACACATGTCAAACGAAAAAGAACACGTTGGAGTTCAAGCTTCAGAATTCCCAGAATCTTATCTGACCACAATTGGATACATTCCTGATCCATATCATGTGGTTGTAGAGCACCCTGAAGAAAAAAAGACTGCTGCCGGCCTTGTAATTCCGGAGCACATCGTAGCACGACAGAGCAACGATTTGAAAGTAATGGCAGTTGGCCAGGATTCATATCCTCTTTACAAGCCTGGCGACACCGTAAAGGTGCATCCAAATGCAGAAGCGACAGTCATTATTATCGGAGAGCGAAAGTATGCCCAAATTCAGCGCTCTTACATTCTCGGTAAATACACAAGCTGATTATGGATCCAATGACGATTCCGGGCACGGTTACTATTACCGTGCACGATTTTGACGCTTTACGAAAAACTGCAGTCGAAAAAGAGCTTAAAGAACAACGGCTGACTAAAAGCATCCAAGAAGTGGAAGTCTTCCTACGCTATATCAGCAATACAGTTGACATGCAGCGACACATCGAAATGTTCAACAATCAGTCCCAGTTCATCAAAATGGAGCTGGACAAAGAGAAAGGACTTCGTCTAATTCCTGCCAAATGAGTGCAACAATAACGGTCCGGGCGACGACCACATACAAGTACATCAAATTCTTCAACAGCTTTTTTGAGCTGACTGACATGGAAATTCGTGTGCTTGCCAAGCTCTACGATCTCCGAGAAACCGTAAATTTGTGTTCCGCCACGAACAAACGGAGAGTTGCAGAAGCTTTGAAAATCAAAGATTTCAATACTCTTAACAATTACGTACGGATACTCAAACAGAAAAAAGCCATCTACAAAACAAAGGATGGCTATGAAATAACTGATCTGCTGAGACCTAAAAAAACGTTGGTCCGAATTGAAATTACAACTCCCGAGAATGCTCCTGCTTCGTGAAAATGCCGTATGCACAGTGCACCAATTGCAAAATGCGCTACTTGTAATACAACAAGACGGTTACGGTAGTGTAGAACAAATTGACTTACTTGAATTCTTGCCAAATGAATGACGAAACTCCAAAACTTCCTTCTTTTGCAACCATGGTCAAAAACTTCGTGAAGTCTTCTGTGGAATACATCGCAGAAGGCATGCCTGCGGTAAGCCCGGAAGTTTATAAAACCAGAATGGAAGCATGCCAAAAATGTGAACTTCGAATTGCAAAAGACGATCGATGCTCACTGTGTGGCTGCTATGTGTTTCATAAAGGACAATGGGCAACAGCAGATTGTCCTGACAATCCCTCAAGATGGAAAGTAGCAGAACTTGAACTCAAGAAAAAGTCCGACAATGTCACTGACCTCTGATCAGAAAGCGCTGATTCAAAGAATTGCGACAAAATACAATCTCCCATTGAGAAAAATTGAGGAAATTGTAATGTCGCAATTCAAATTTTCGGCCGAAAAAATTGCCAGTGGCGAGTTTAAGGCTATTCGATTGGCATATCTCGGAAAATTTTCGGCAAACCCAAAACGATTGGAGCACCTAAGCGCCAAACGAAAGAAAAAAGAGGAAGAAAATGAAGAATCTGGTAGCTCTGGAGAATGATAATGTAGTAATAAGTCCATATGCAAAGCTGATCTCAGAGTTTGCTAAGCTTTCTCCGAACGAACTCGGTTTCGTTTACTTTTTCTGCGATTACAGATCCCCGTATTCAGCGTACACAGAAGACGAGCGATTGAAAATATTACTCGAGGATTTCAAAATTAAGTCCGTTTCAAAGCAGTTGCAGGCTGCAATTGATAAATACAGGCAGCTTTCAGAAACTCACTCAATCCGACTGTTGGTGGCGGCCCGGGAATCAGTCAATAGATTGGAAGAATACCTTCGAGAAATTGATCTTACGCAGCTCAATGAACGTGGAACTCCTATTTTTACAGCCCGAGACCTTGTAGCAAACCTCACAAAACTCGGAGAAGTTGTGGAAGGCCTTCAAGCCCTTGAGGAACTTGTTCGAAAAGAAGCTACAATTGAGGGCCCAAACCGTGGGGGAGTAAAGGTCAATAAATTCAGTGAATGAGTCTTCCGATTCTGACCAAATACAACTTTGTTGACACCCATCTTCTCAGTCCTGCCGCTGCGGCATTTAGAGAAATGGGTAAATACACCAAGGCAATTGAGGGAACAAAGCAGTATCTGGAATTCTGGGAAGAAGAGCAGCATAGATGCCTGCATGGTTACACTGCAGCCGGCATAACCATTACCGGATACCACTATTTCTACCTCAACTACTGTCCGATTGCACTAGTTTCAGACGAAGAGCAGCCAGATGGCTCAATTGTGTCCACTCGTGAGTATGATTTTCCACGATTTTACGACGGAGACTGGGAATTTTTCCATGCAATTGACAAAGCTCGAAAAACGAACAAGCACATTGCAGTATTAAAGGCCCGCCGAAAAGGATATTCCTACAAAGCGGCTTCGATGATGGCCAGAAACTACTACCATCTGCGCAATTCCAGAAATTTTGTAGTAGCTGAGCAGAAAGAGTACCTTACGGGGGACGGTATTCTGTCAAAAACGTGGGAAATGCTCTCATTTAACGATGAGCACACGGCCTGGAGACAACCTCGAGTAAAAGACCGGGATCTTCACAAGCAAGCCGGCTACAAACGGAACATCAACGGCTCCGATGTAACCATGGGGTTCAAATCCCAGATTATAGGTCTGTCGCTAAAGGACAATCCCAACAAAATTCGTGGTAAAGCCGGTGAGCTGATGTTCTTTGAAGAAGCCGGATCTTTTACCGGGCTCTTAAAAGCATGGGAAATTGCCATGCCTACCATGAGGCAAGGTTCAAAAACACTTGGAACCATGATTGCTTTTGGTACCGGTGGTGAAGAAGGTCCTGGATTTGAAGGCCTTGAAGAACTGTTCTATCATCCGGAAGCTTATGACTGCATGGCATTTGAAAACGTGTGGGACCCGGGCGCCATGGGTACGGAATGTGGTTTCTTCGTGCCTATTACCAAAAATCTGGATGGATTCATAGACAAAAACGGTAATAGTCTCGAGGAATCGGCGATCGAGTACGAGGAAAGTCAACGAGAGAACAAGAAAAAAGCCGGTGATCCAAAATCATACGATCAGTACATTGCTGAACACCCATTCAATCCTCAAGAAGCAACTCTTCAGGTAACAGCCAACTACTTTGATGTCACGTCGCTAAAAGAACAATACAACCGGGTAGTTGCCGGCAACCTGGATAAAATCGGTGTGGTTGGAGTACTATATCGGGACGTTTCCGGAAAAGTAAAGTTCCGGCCAGACTCTGAAGCACGTGCTATTAAAGCTTATCCTCACAGAAAAGGGGATAATCTTACGGGAGCCGTAGTAATATACGAACCTCCGTTCAAAGCCGACATAGATGACAACGGGATAAAAGTTGGGATAACTCCGAAAAACCTGTACATCCTTGGACACGACCCGTACGCCCATGGTAAAACCAGCAACGAAATCTCTTTGGGTGCTGCGTACGTTCTCAAGGTCCCGAATAACCTCAGTAAACCCGATGATTTAATTGTGGCCTCATACGTAGGCCGGCCGGAAAACCAGGATGACTACAACTACACCCTGTTTATGCTGGCGGAATACTACAACGCCAAAATCGGATTTGAGAACGACCGCGGAGAAGTAATTCCGTACGCAAAACGTTTCAGGAAGCTGCATTTGCTGCAGGAAGAGTTCGAAATGCTGGACAAAAAAGACCTGCAAAGTAAAACTGTCAAGCGGCAGTACGGCATGCACATGACCGAACAACGAAAAGGCCAGGGTGAAATCTACATCCGGGACTGGTTGGTCTCAGGCCGCGGCGCCAATGAAGATGGGGAAATTACGCTAAACCTTCAGAAGATTTATGACACGGCATTGCTGCAGGAGCTGATCAAGTTTAACCGAAAGGGAAACTTTGACCGAGTCATGGCACTTATGATAGCCATGTATCACATCAGGGAACTTCACAACAAAGAGCTGACTTTTGCAACAAAAGACAATAGCTCAAACGAATGGTTCGATAGAATCTATAAGTAAAAAGTACCAAACTCACTACTATCTTTGTGCTATGGTCAACTTCACACCACTCCCGAAACAACGAATTCCAGAGTCCCAAAAGACTGAAAGCTGGCATATTGAAAATGTCAAGGCCTTTATCAGCATGTCCAGATTCGGGACAACTGATCGGAGATCCTATCTGAAATCTCTCTATGATTTCTACAACGGGATCATTGACGAAGAGGATTACGATTATGTACTTCGGCCGTATGGTAAAACCCGCAGCAACTTCCCTTCGAAGATGCGCAACTACCCAATCATAAAACCGATCATTGACCTTTTACTTGGGGAAAAATCAAAGCGCCCGCTCGAGTATACAGTCACAGTTCAGAACAGTGACTCAATCAGTATCAAGGAGGAGCAGAAAAAAGCAAGGATTCTGGAGAACATCAAAGCCATGTTCATTAATGAACTTGCTGAACAGGGAGTTGTTGATGCACCAGAGCAGGAAGTCCAGATGCCAGATCAGCTCGTCAAAGAGTTTGATATGAGTTACGTAGACAATCGGGCAATTCGGGGCCAAGCTGCGTTGAACTATATAATGTACTTCAATGAGCTCTACGACAAACTCCAAAAGCAGTTTTTCCACTTCCTTACAGCCGGAGAAGTTTTCTCTGAAAAAGGTGTACGAAGAGGTGAAGTATTCTACGACATCATTAATCCAATGGACGTGGATTATGATAAGGATCCGGATGTGGAATTCATTGAAGACGGGGACTTTGCGCTTCGTAGAAGATTTGCTCACGCATCCTCTATCATTGATGCTTACGGGGACAAGCTGACAGCCGAGCAAGTGCTGGCACTGGAAACTCCGGAGCAAACTACCTCTGATGTATTCTTGCTGTACAAGATGGAAAGTACTGGCCCGGATCCAAATCTGGCCCGGAACCGACTGACCGAAGTCATTACTGTTTATTGGAAAACTCGGAAACGATATGCATTTTTGAAGTATACGGACCCTGCGACAGGCTCTGTTGAAGAAACAATCGTTCCGGAAAACTACAAGCTTACTCCGGAAAATGCCCAGTTAGGCGCTGTTCTCACATATGAATGGGGAAATGAAGTCCGACAGGGAACTCAAATCGATGGCAGATTTTACGTAGATCTCGGACCGGTACCAACTCAAAGAAAAAGCCTCGACAATCCATCACTTTGCAAGTTGCCTATCAACGGCCGCAAGTATTCGGATGTAAACTCCCAGAATATCTCATTGGTCAGCCTGGGAATTCCCTACCAGCTCAACTACAACATCTACAAGTATCGACTTGAGCTTGCCATTGCTCGAAGCAAAGACATCATTGCTCAGTTCGACATAAACATGATTCCCAAAAACTGGGACATGGACAAATTCATGTACTTTGTAGAAGGTACCGGTATTGCATGGGTCGACTACAACAAAGAAGGTATCACTCTTTCTCCTCAGCACCAGTCAGTACTGGACATGTCAATCAAGACAATTTCTCAGTACTTGTCTCTGCTTGATTCAATTGTTCTCGAGTGGGAAAAAGTATCCGGAGTTACACGTCAGCGCCAAGGCCAGATGGGTGTGCACGAAGGAAAGGCAACCAGTCAGCAGTCGATCGTCCAGTCATCTCACATCACAGAAGATATCTTCCGAAAGTTTTCTCACTTCGAACAACGGGAGCTTCAAGGCCTACTTGATTACTCAAAAGAGGCATGGCTGAACGGCAAAAAGTCTATGTACATTATGCCGGATGGAACCACAAACTTTCTGGACATTGATTCCCTCATTTACTCTGAGTGTGAATTCGGGATCTTTGTATCTGACTCCGGTAAAGACATTGAACGCAAGGAAAAGCTTGAGGCGCTGTCGCAAGCAATGGTCCAAAATGGAGTACCAATTTCAACCATTGCTTCAATCTTCAAAAACGAAAGCTTTGCACAGATCGAGCAGAAGATCAAAGAAGTTGAGCGTGCACAGGCCGAGCTTGAAAAAGCTGTCGCTGAAGCTGAAAGAGCCAAGGCTGAAGAGCAGGCGGCAACTATAAAATATCAAACTGATATGCAGGCAGTTGACAAAGAAAAAGACCGGCAGCTTGCAATTGAACTTGCGCTTATCAAAGCAGAGTCAGACGAATCTTCGAATGCAGCTGACCTAAAGAAAGCAATGGAAGATCTCGAAGTGAAAAAAGAAGCGCTTGCTCTGAAAGAAAAAGAGATTACACTGAAGCACCAAGCTGCTATAACTGACAAAGGCACAGAATGACAAACGCAGAACGCAGAGAACTCCTCACTCGTGCCCGGGAATCAGGTTACCAGGGAAGCATCCTGGATGTTTTCTCTGCACACCGGCAAGGAGTAGACATCCTGTCACAAAGCATGCCGGTGGCAACGACTCCTGAACAGCAACAAGCTGGCCTTATTCCGGCGCATCAAGCTGGAAACACTGGAGCATCCATGGTATTTCCGGACCTGCCTCCAAATCAACCAATGACCACAGTCGGGTTGAAAGCTCCGATCGACATTACAAAAGTGGACGATCGTGGCAATGTTGTGGAGTCCTACAAATCAGTTCCTCCTGGAATTGTCAACCTTCCGACCGGCCCTAACCGCGGTACCGTAATTGAAACTCCAGCCAAAACTTTTCAAACCGGCGGAGTAGCAGAAAAAATTAAGCTGCGCCAACAAAATAAGCTTTCAAAATACTGCTACAGTTGTGGTGGATTTTGGCAAAAAATGTAATACTGTAAAGCACGGTGTAAAAATTAACTTTACAGTGTAGAAAGAAAAACCCACAAATACCTTTGTAACATGCAATCCAAAAATGAAAACGACGACAAACTGAACCTCGAGGATATCTCGATGGAGTCACTCTTGTCAGAAGAAGCCGGAGGCGGTGCCGGTGGACTTGACCCAATTGATCCTCCGGGAGGAAAGGAAAAACCAGCTGCTGGAAAAAACAATCCTTCTCCCGCTCCAAAAGGAAACGAGGAGAAAGAAGAGGAAGAGGAAGAAGAAGAGGAAGAAGAAAATGATGATCCAGATGGCGATGATGAACCTGGTAACGGAAAACCGAAAGGAAAAACCGGCAAAGGTGCCGGAGACGGAGACGGTTCTGAAGACGACGGGGGTGAAGAGCCCATGGTCAAATCAATTGCTACAGCATTGGGATTTGATCTTGGTGAGCGCGAAGAAGAGTTCGAGGACACCGAACAAGGTCTGACAAAACTTACCCGGGAAATCGCAGTTACCATGGCCGAAAATGAACTCGAAAGAATTTTCAGCCAACACCCATCGATTCAAAAACACCTCGACTACGTCCTTGCCGGGGGTGATCCGGATAAGTTCTTTCAAACGTTTGGTGGAACTCAAGATTACAGCAAGCTTGAACTGGCAAAAGAAGATGTTGCTGTTCAGCGCTCAATTGTAACTGAGTACTTCAAAGCAAAAGGTCATGATGAAGCCTTCATCAAAGACACCCTTACGGAGTACGAGGATACCGGAAAGCTTTTCGATAAAGCTGCCGTGATCCAAAAAGAGCTTGCTAAGCTTCAAGGAGAGCAACGTGAAAAGTTGCTCAAAGAACAGCAGGCTGAGCATCAGGCTAAAGTTGACAAAGAGCTGCAGTACTGGAATACAGTTCAGCAGACCCTGGCAACCAAGGAAGAGTTTGCAGGTTTGCAAATTCCTGCTAAGGAAAAGGCCTCGTTCTTTGAATTCATTGCAGTGAAAACTGCAAGTGGAAAAAGCAAACGGGATGAAGCACTTGCTAAAATTCCGGTAGAACAGCGCCTGGCACTGGACTACATTCTGTACAAAGGCCTTGATCTGAAAACTTTGGTGGAGACCAAAGCAGATACAAAGGCTGCAAGAACTCTCCGGTCAAAACTCAAGGATACCGCAGCCGTATCCGGAAAGCAAGCGCCGGTAGACAAAACAAAACGATTCGATCCACAACAAGTGGACAGCGCAACATTGTTCGGATTAGGTTAATAACCTCCCGGGCAACTATAACCCTTCAAAACGACAACGACAATGGCTCTTATGCAAGTTCTGAAGACGTTCTACAATGATCAGCAGATGACCGACACTAACTCGCTCGTCAACGCTCTCATGGATCGTCCCGCGGAGATCTCTCCGATCATCACGCATTTGGCCGGCCGTGAAGACAAAAAGTTTCCTCTCACTTTTCTCACAGAAGGTGTCGGAAACACAAAGTCCATCGATCGGTTCGAGTACGAGTACCGTGTGAAAACACACGAAATCAACGTACGTCCTGTAATTGCATCTTCCGGCACTGGTGCTGGTGGATCAGTTTTCACAGTGACGTTCCCTGACAAATGGTTCGTGTTTCCGTACACCCTGGTTTCTCAATCAGGTATTCTGGCACGTATCATGAATGAACCAGTTGCTGACGGCAACGGTTGGAAGTACACTCTGCGTCTGGTTTCTCCGGATGCATCTGCACTCTCAGCTGGTGCCGGTGGTGATTTGGCAGACGGCGCCCTCTGGGGGCAGCTGTACGCTAACGTAGGTATCGACTTCTCACGTGGAAACGCGTCAAACTGGACCGCTCCCGGCCTGGTTCGTTCGAAGATCGGTACCATTCGTAAGTCTTATCACTTCTCCGGAAATGCCAAAGACTACGTTGCACAATTTGAACTTCCTCTCAAGGACGGCTCAAAGACCAAGCTGTGGATGGACTACGAAGAGTACCGCCACATGCTCAAGTTCAAAGAAGAGTGTGAAATGTACTACTGGTACGGCCAGAAAACTCACGATGCAAGTGGCACAACCACCATGCTCGATGAGAACGGTCAGCCAGTTGTATCTGGACCTGGTCTTCTCGAGCAGGTAATCAACAAGGATACCTACTCAACTTTGACCACGAACAAAATTGAAGAAGTCGTAGGAGATCTGTTCTACGGTATGACCGACGCTACGGACAAGCAAATCACCCTGTACACTGGTACCGGTGGTGCACGTGAGTTCGACCGCGCTCTCAAGTCTTACTACGGAGCAAACGCCTTCCTGCAGACTGCTGATGCCAAGTTCATCACTGGTACCGGCCGCAACCTCGGACTCACTGGTTACTTCACAAGTTATGACCACGTTGACGGTCACCGTGTGAATGTCGTGAAAGTTCCGATGTTTGACCACGGTCCGGTTGCTCAAGCCTCCAAAAAGCATCCTTCTTCAGGCCTGCCTATGGAGTCTTACCGTATGGTGTTCGTTGACCAGTCGGCTTACGACGGTGAAAACAACGTACAGATGATCAACAAGGCAAAACGTGAAATGCTCCGCTGGTGCGTTGCAGGTTCTGTGGTCCCACGTGGATTCACCGAATCTTCTACCCGTGCCAGTGACATCGACGGCGCGTCAGTTCACATGCTGAAGACTGCCGGTATCTTGCTCCGCCGCTTTGATACCAGCCTTGACCTCCAGTGTGTTGCTTCGTGACATGTATGGATTGCAAAAACCGGGGAAAGTGTAAAAGCTTTCCCCGGCTTCCATAACAGACAACTCAAGAGCTATTCTTCTACTCAGAGAAGTCTTACACAAACAAGAAGAACAATATTCAATGACTTCGAAAAAAATCTATGTCCGTCGCCGCGAAACGATGGGGCACCTCCCGAAAGAAATCCGGGCAGCTGCAAAGATCCGAATTGGATCGATTTTCGTAAACCGACTTCCACTCAAAGGAGTAGAAGGAGAGGAAGAAGCGCAACTGCTTCGACCAATTTTGAATGTACCACCAACCCACCAGGACTGGCCGCAAAAAGCCCACGATTTTTGGGCAAGCCTCAGTCTCTTGGTTCCGTTCGAAGGACGTGAGTTGGAAGTAGGACTCCGTGACGATAAATCTCCGATCAATCCCATGGATTACATCTACTGGCGCTGGATTCAGCGTCACAAGCATGTAGCCGAAACCGAAACGCTGATGCTCGATAACGCTGAAAAGCGATTCTACATCTACGATCCGGAACGTGAAAAGGTAAAACGGAACGAACTTGTCAAATTCAAAAAGGATGCAGACAAGGAATTCCTGAAATTGGACGGGGATTATTCACGAATGCGTAAGCTGCTCCGTGTATGTGTTCCCGGTACAAACCCGGACAAGATGATGGATATGGACGTAGAAAATGCTCTTTACGAAGAGAAAGAAAAGCGTCCAAAGACATTCCTCCGGTATGCTACTGACGAAAACCTGGACACCCAGGCAGAAATTGAAGAGCTGGTAGAAGAAGGTATCCTGCGCCGAATTGGCAACCAAGTGATTTTCGGAGACGAAACAATTGGTCAAGATATGAAAGACACCATCGTCTACTTCAAAAATCGCCGAAATTCAGGTCAGGTAAACGTCATGAGAGCACGACTGCGTGAAATCACAGGCAAGTTTTACGCTGAAGCTGAAGCTGCGCCTGTTGCTGAGAAAAAAGAAGTTGACGAAGAATAAGAATGACCGTCTCTGAATTGCATATAGCTGTGAATTTGGGAGTGCAGAAAATTGCATCTTTCCAAAGTGACAACCTGTTGCCGGAAGAAATCGATTTTGAGCTCAATCGAGCCCAAGAACGAATCATCAAGCACAGGTTTGTGCCTATGGGAAACCGGTATGG